>JADEYI010000777.1_pt1 | contig 35216 bp, 29 predicted proteins | sample 8542331 | NCBI WGS metagenome assembly JADEYI01 (sample SAMN16510988, study PRJNA670497) | mine drainage metagenome | isolation source: biofilm near Copperflume 1 | place: Germany: Marsberg coppermine Kilianstollen | collected 2018-02 | reverse complement strand
GTAGCGAAATTCCTTGTCGGGTAAGTTCCGACCTGCACGAATGGCGTAACGACTTTCCTACTGTCTCAACCACAGACCCGGCGAAATTGAAGTACGAGTAAAGATGCTCGTTAGCTGCATCAGGACGGAAAGACCCCGTGGACCTTTACTACAGCTTGCTGTTGAGTTTTAGTACATATTGTGTAGGATAGGTGGGAGACTTTGAAGCATTGGCGCTAGCCAGTGTGGAGTCAACCTTGAAATACCACCCTTTATGTGCCGGAACCCTAACCTCGGTCCGTTATCCGGATCAGGGACAGCGTCAGGTGGGTAGTTTGACTGGGGCGGTCGCCTCCTAAAACGTAACGGAGGCGCCCAAAGGTTCCCTCAGGCTGGTTGGCAATCAGCCGTCGAGTGCAATGGCACAAGGGAGCTTGACTGCGAGACCTACAAGTCGAGCAGGTGCGAAAGCAGGGCATAGTGATCCAGCGGTTGCTTGTGGAAGCGCCGTTGCTCAACGGATAAAAGGTACCCCGGGGATAACAGGCTCATCTTCCCCAAGAGTCCATATCGACGGGAAGGTTTGGCACCTCGATGTCGGCTCGTCGCATCCTGGGGCTGAAGCCGGTCCCAAGGGTTGGGCTGTTCGCCCATTAAAGCGGTACGCGAGCTGGGTTTAGAACGTCGTGAGACAGTTCGGTCCCTATCCGATGCAGCCGTAGGAGATTTGAGGAAGGCTATCCCTAGTACGAGAGGACCGGGATGGACGAAGCTCTCGTGTGTCAGTTGTCCTGCCAAGGGCACTGCTGATTTGCGACCTTCGGGTGGGATAAGCGCTGAAAGCATCTAAGCGCGAAGCTCGTTCCAAGATGAAATCTCCCACAGGGTTAACCTGGTAAGGCCCGTGGCCAGACGACCACGTTGATAGGCCGGAAGTGTACGTGCGGTAACGCATTCAGCTGACCGGTACTAATCGGCCGAGGGCTTGGGAACTTGCTCGTGCTCGCTATGGAACGCTCAGGGGTGATCGACAACGGTCACGCCGGGCTCGGACGTCGACCCTGGTGGGAGGTGTCCTCGAGCCCTGGGAGAGCGCACAGTTTCCGGTGGCCATGGCGGCGGAGAGACACCCGTTCCCATTCCGAACACGGCAGTTAAGCCCGCCAGCGCCGATGGTACTTGGGGGGTAGCCCCCTGGGAGAGTAGGACGCCGCCGGGATTTCTCCAGACAATGCCCTCCGGGTTCGGGGGGCATTGTCGCGTCCGCACTAGTTCAATGAGGATCCTTTCGGGACCAGCTGAGCCGTGATTCGGTGCCGATACACTTGCAGGCATGGCATCGCGCAATCCCCCTGGTTCCCCGCGCCCGCGAGGATCCGGAGGAGACCGCCGACGTCCGACTCCGGGTGGCTCAGCCGGAGGGCGCAGTCGGGCGGTGCGAGGTACACCGGATCCGGAGGAGCCCGGACCGACGGGTGGTACTCGCCGGCCTGCTCGCCCGTTTGGCACATCGGACGCTGGTCGCTCTGAGCGCCCAGGTCGCACGCAGAGGGGTCAGGGAGCCCGTCGGACCGAAGGGACCCGTGGGCCGCAACGGTCTGCTGGAGGGCAAGGCCAGGGGCAGGGCGGCGGCCAAGGGCGGGGTCAAAGACGGCGGGAGGACCAACCTCAGGGCCAACAGAGATCTCGTCGTGCTGACGGCCAGGGTCGGGGAGACGCTCCGACGAGAGGCGACAGCCGTGGCTCCGCATCCGGGTACCAGGGCTCGCGAGGTCGACCTCCGGGTGGAGGGGCTCGTACGTCTTCCCGGCCCAGGAGGGATGGCTCGGACGGACCGACTCGGTCTTCCCGCCGGGACGCCCCGCCGAGGACAGGATCCCAGTGGGAGGGTCGGTCCTCCCGAACCCCGGTGGTGCGAAAGGGATGGGGGAGTGTGGCCCGGCGGGGCGCCAGCACGGTACGGGACGGCACCGCAGGTCACGGACCGGACGACGAAACCCCGGAGGGTCGCCGGCGGACCAGGACCAGGCAGGACGAGTTCGTACCCGAGCGATGGGTGCGCACTGACGATCGCAACCGGGGAGCACCTACGAGGGCGGAGAGGGCGGAGAAGCTGCGACCCCCGGCGCACCGGGCGGTGCCGGCGCCCGCCGACCTGCCGCCCGACATCGCCAACGAACTGGCGTCGGCCGCAGGTCCGGACTGGAACCATCTCCGCGACCGGATCAGCGAGCGGATGGCCGCCGGCATCGGGGCCTACGAGCGCGAGCGTTACCGCGATGCCTCCCGGATCCTGAAGACCGTGGTGGACGCGGTCCCCAGCGCCCCCTCGGCACGGGAGCTCCTCGGGCTCAGCCAGTATCACCAGAGCTACTGGAAGGCCGCCCTGCCCAATCTCGAGGCGTTCGCCGCCCTCACCGGCTCCGTCGACCAGCACCCCGTCCGGATGGACTGCCAGCGGGCGCTGGGCCGTCCGAAGAAGGTGGAGGCGCTCTTCACCGAGCTCCGGCGAGGGTCTCCCGACCCCGAAGTGCTCTCCGAGGGCCGACTGGTGCTGGCCGGCACGCGGGCCGACGGTGGCGACCTCACCGGTGCCATCGCCCTGCTGGTCGAGGCCGGGGCCGGCCGCCTGGTCCGGAATCCGGCGGAACGGCATCTCCGGCAGTGGTACGTGCTCGGCGACCTCATGGAGCGGTCCGGTGACCTTCCGAAGGCCCGAGAGCTCTTCCTGCGGATCCGAGCGGTGGATCCGGACGCCTACGACGTGGCTGACCGGCTCGAATCGCTCGGGCCCCCGGCAGGGGCCCGCCGGGCGCGGAACAGGCCGCGTGGCGCCCGTTAGGCTCTGCGTTCATGGACCTCGAACAACTCCTCGGTGACGAGGCAGAGTCGCTGCTCAAACACTCAGCCACGGCATTCAAGGCCGGCGACCTCACCCTTCCCGGCCCCGACCACTTCGATCAGATCTTCATCGACTCCGACCGGTCGCCGACCGTGCTCCGCAACCTGGGCACCGTGTACAACACCGGCCGGCTCGCCGGTACCGGCTATCTCTCAATCCTCCCCGTCGACCAGGGCATCGAGCACTCCGCCGCGGCCAGCTTTGCCAAGTTCCCCGCCTACTTCGATCCCGCCAAGCTCTGCGATCTGGCCATCGCCGGCGACTGCAATGCCATCGCCACCACGCTCGGTGGACTGGGCATCGTCTCCCGCCGCTACGTGCACAGGATCCCCTTCATTGTCAAACTCAACCACAACGACTTCCTCAACTACCCCAATACCTACGACCAGGTGATGTTCGCCGGCGTGGGTCAGGCGTCCGACCTCGGGGCCGTGGGGGTCGGGGCCACCATCTACTTCGGCTCGGAGGGGGCGGACCGTCAGATCGTCGAAGTGAGCAAAGCGTTCGCCGAAGCGCACCGACGGGGCATGTTCACGGTCCTGTGGTGCTACCTGCGCAATGCCGCCTTCAAGCAGGGCGACACGGACTACCACCTGTCGGCCGACCTCACCGGCCAGGCCAACCACCTGGGGGTCACCATCGAGGCGGACATCATCAAGCAGAAGCAGCCCGAGAACAACGGCGGGTACAACGCTCTCCAGTTCGGCAAGACCGACCCCCTGGTGTACAGCCGGCTTACCACCGACCATCCGATCGACCTCACCCGTTGGCAGGTCGCCAACTGCTACGCCGGAAGGATCCCCCTGATCAACTCGGGTGGCGAGTCCAAGGGCGCCGACGACCTGGCCCAGGCGGTGCGCACCGCCGTGATCAACAAGAGGGCCGGGGGAGCGGGCCTGATCGTGGGGAGGAAGGCCTTCCAACGGCCGACCACTGAGGGCGCCGCCCTGATCCACGCCATTCAGGACGTGTACCTCGACGAATCGGTGAGCATCGCCTGACGATCGGGGGACGCCATCGCCTGCACCTCCCCGGTGGGGCCCATCACCCCCAGGCAAATCATCGCCCCTCCGGTGGACCGTTGCCCTGGTGGAGCGAATGGGTTCGCTACGGCGACGGGGGCCGACGGTAGACTGCCCTGCGGGACCGAAAAACTTGAGTCTTGGGCGTTCATCCGGGCGAACGCCCACGGAGGATGACAGCGCCGAGCACGCATCCGGCGACTGAGCGCGGTAATCAGCAGAGGAGCATGGTGTCCGACACCACGACCGATCCGAAATCCCCTCACCCGATCGACCGCGTGGTCATCCGCTTCGCCGGAGACTCGGGGGACGGCATGCAACTGGCGGGCGACCGGTTCACGACCACGTCGGCGCTCCTGGGGAACGACCTGGCCACCTTCCCCGACTTCCCCGCCGAGATCCGGGCCCCCGCCGGGACGCTGGCCGGCGTGTCGGCGTTCCAGGTCCATATCTCCGACCACGACATCTCGACCCCGGGGGACTCACCCAATGTGCTGGTGGCCATGAATCCCGCCGCCCTGCGAGCCAACATCGACTCGCTCCCCGGCGGGGCGACGGTCATCGTCAACGTGGACGCCTTCGAGGAGCGCAACCTGGCCAAGGCCGGATACGAGGCCGACCCCCTGGGCGATGGCTCCCTGTCGGCGTACACCGTCTACGAGGTCCCGATGACCTCGATTACCACCGAGGTGTCCAAGGACGCCGGCGTGAAGCCGAGGGACGCCGAGCGGTCCAAGAACTTCTTCGCCCTGGGGTTGATCAGCTGGCTCTACACCCGGCCCATTGAGGCCACCATCGGCTGGATCGGGGAGAAGTACGCGGGAAAGCCGCTGGTCATGGAGGCCAACCTCCGCGCCTTCAAGGCCGGCTACCACTTCGGCGAGACAGCTGAGCTGTTCGAGTCGTCCTACGAGGTGAAGCCCGCCGTCCTGGCGCCGGGGGAGTACGTCAACATCACGGGCAACACCGCCACCGCCTGGGGCCTGATCGCCGCCTCCACCCGGAGCGGCCTCCCGCTGTTCCTCGGGACCTATCCGATCACTCCGGCCTCGGACATCCTCCACGAGCTGTCGAAGCACAAGCAGTTCGGGGTCCGGACCTTCCAGGCCGAGGACGAGATCTCCGGCATCGGCGCCGCCCTCGGCGCCGCGTTCGGCGGCGCCCTCGGCGTGACCACCACCTCCGGCCCGGGCATCGACCTCAAATCGGAGACCATGGGCCTGGCCATCAGCCTCGAGCTCCCCCTGTTGATCATCGACATCCAGCGGGGCGGGCCCTCCACCGGCCTTCCCACCAAGACGGAGCAGGCCGACCTGCTCCACGCCATGTACGGCCGCCATGGCGAGGCCCCGCTCCCCATCGTGGCGGCCAAGACGCCCTCCCACTGCTTCGAGGCCACCATGGAGGCGGTACGCCTGGCGGTCAAGTTCCGCACGCCGGTGATGCTCCTCTCGGACGGGTACCTGGCCAACGGCACCGAGCCGTGGCGGCTGCCGGACCTGGACGACCTCCCGGCCATCGATCCCTCCTTCGCCACCGAGACCAACCACACTGATTCCGACGGCCAAGAGGTCTTCTGGCCCTACATCCGCGATGAGGAGACCCTCGCCCGCCCGTGGGCGCCTCCCGGGGTGCCCGGCCTCGAGCACCGTATCGGCGGGCTCGAGAAGGCCGACGGCTCGGGCAACGTGGCCTACGACGGGCCCAATCACGAGCGGATGACCCGGCTGCGGGCGGCCAAGATCGCGGGCATCGCCCGCGACATCCCGCCCACCGAGGTGGACGACGAAGACGGAGCCGAGGTGCTGGTCATCGGGTGGGGCTCGACCTACGGAGCCATTGCCGCCGGGGTCCAGCGGGTCAGGGCCCGGGGCCACCGGGTGGCTCAGGCCCATCTGGTCCACCTCAACCCGTTCCCCGCCGACCTCGGTGCTGTCCTCGGCCGGTACAAGCGGGTGCTGGTGCCCGAGGTCAACCTCGGACAGCTCAGCCGCCTGCTCCGGGCGGAGTACCTGGTGGACACGGTGTCGTTCACCCAGGTGCAGGGAATTCCCTTCCGGGCCGCGGCCATGGAGGCGGCGATCATCCACCAGATCGAGGGGATGACCGACATCGCCACCGACACGCCGGGCGACCTCCTCGCCGTCGTCCCCGGTGGTGCTCCGACCACTCCGACCCGCCCGAGCGGCAACGCCAATGGTGCGGTGGGCGGGTCCGGCACCGGCAAGGCCACGGCAACCGGTGAGCCCAACCGCACCGGCGACGGACACGCCCGGCCCACGGCCAACCCCACCCCTCCGACCGGAAAGGTGTCCGAGTGATGACCGACCTGGCCCACGCCGAGGAAGCCGGGGTCCCGGTCCCGCTCACCACCCGCAAGGACTGGTCTTCCGATCAGGAGGTCCGGTGGTGCCCGGGATGTGGGGACTACTCGATCCTCTCCGCGGTGCAGATGCTCATGCCCGACCTTGGCGTTCGCCGCGAGAGCACGGTCTTCCTGTCCGGCATCGGGTGCGCCGCCCGATTCCCCTACTACATGAACACCTACGGCATGCACTCCATCCACGGGCGGGCACCGGCCATCGCCACCGGGCTGGCCACCACCCGGCCGGACCTCGATGTCTGGGTGGTCACCGGTGATGGTGACTCGCTGTCCATCGGGGGCAACCATCTGATCCACGCCCTACGCCGGAATGTCAACATCACCATCCTGCTGTTCAACAACCAGATCTACGGGCTGACCAAGGGCCAGTACTCCCCGACCTCGGAGGTGGCCAAGGTCACCAAGTCCACCCCGTTCGGCTCGCTCGAGCAGCCCTTCAACCCTCTGAGCCTGGCGCTGGGTGCGGAGGCGACCTTCGTCGCCCGCACTCACGACATGGACCGCAAGCACATGATCGAGACCTTTCGTCGGGCCCACGCCCATGGCGGCGCCTCGTTCGTGGAGATCTACCAGAACTGCAATGTGTTCAACGACGGCGCCTTCGAAGAGATCACCGGCAAGGAACACCGCTCGGACATGCTGATCCCGCTGGTGCACGGTGAGCCCATTCGCTTCGGTGCCGAGGCGGAGCACGGCGTGGTCCTCCATCGCGATGGATCGGTGGAGGTGGTGGAGGTGGCCGACGTCGGCGAGCCCGCCCTGCTCGTCCACGACGAGCATCGTGACAACCCGGGCCTGGCCTTCCAGCTGAGCCGGCTGTCCCGGGGTCCCTACGAACCCACGCCGATCGGCGTGTTCCGCGATGTGGAGCGGCCGGAGTACGGGGCAGGGATGTCGCGACAGATCGAGGAATCGAAGGCCAAGCGCGGCCCGGGGGACCTGCACGCCCTCCTGCGTTCCGGTTCCTCGTGGACGGTGGACTAGGACCTGGACGAAAGGTCGGAGGAGCGGCGGGCCAGCGGGATGGGTACGTTCGTCGGGCTGCTGCGAAGCATCAATGTGGGGGGTCGGAACCGGGTGCCGATGACAGACCTCCGTGCCCTCGTGTCCTCCCTGGGCTTCGACGACGTGGCCACCTACCTGCAGAGCGGCAACGTGGTCTTCACCGGATCCGGCTCGACCACGGCCGTGGCCGGGGCCATCGAGGAGCGAATCGCCTCCGAGCTCGGGCTCGAGGTGCCGGTCATCGTGAGAAGCAAGCGCCAGCTCGAGGCCATCGTGGGGAGCCCTCCATTCGCCGACTTGGACGTCGACCCGAAGACACGGCATGTCACCTTCCTGGCCGCCCGGCCGCAGCCTCCCGCGGTCGAGGGGTTGGAGGCATTGGCCGACCGGTTCGGGGCCGATCAGTTCGTCGTCCGGGGCAGCGAGGTCTTCCTCCACTGTCCGGGCGGATACGGCGTGACCAAGCTGAGCAACACCTACCTCGAGCGGCGTCTGGGGGTGACGGCGACCACCCGCAACTGGCGGTCGGTCACCGCCTTGGCCGAGATGGCCGGCATCGCCGTCGACTGAAGGCGGCAGTGGCGATGATGGCAACGGCACAGGCCACGGCCGACGCCCCGGTCTGGGCCCCGGGCCCGGTGCGGCTAGCGGCCTCCGTCGAGCGTCCGGAAGACCATCCCGGTCTGCGGCTTCGGGTGGAAATAGGTGCTCTTCGGCGGCATTCGTCGCCCGGCATGGGCCCACTCCGCGATCTGGTCCACCGTGACCGGGCGCAAGAGCACGACAGCCTGCGCCGCTTCGGAGGTCAGGGCCTCGGTGGCCTCCCGCCAGCTGTTGAGGAAGGTCAGCTCATGGTCGGGTAGCTCGGCGATGACGAGGGCCACCATCGATGAGTCCAGAGGGGAACCGGCCGCCTCGGGCGTGCCGTCCTTGGGGGAGAGCAGCCAGGCGCCGGCTGGGGTCACCAGGGCCAGGGCCCCGATCTCACCGAGCGCGCTCGACGTGCGGCCGTCGAAGTCCCCTGCCCTCGTCACGTCGAACCACGACGAGAAGGCGTCCACGAGATCGAGGCCGTCGGGGAGTCCGGCCAGCGCACGGTGGATGGGCCCCACCTCGAGCTGCTCCTCGGTCAGCTCCACGACGAAGGCCATCACCAGGTCGGGGCCGGACCCGTCCGCGTCACGGCCCGGTGCCACCCCGGCGGCGCCGAGCCCGCGGCGATAGGCGTGCGCCGTCTCGTAGCGGTGATGCCCATCGGCGATCACCACCGGCGACGCCCCGACCGCGTCCCGGACGGCGCTGATGGCCTCGGGGTCGTTGATGACCCAGAGCTCGTGCCGGATGCCGTCCGCATCCACGGCATGGACATCGGGTACGTCACCGCGCACGAACGTCTTGCTCAACCCGGGACTGAGCGACAGTCCCCAGATGGGTGACAGATTGGCGCCGGTGGCCTGGAGGAGTTCGAGGCGATCGCTCTTGGCCTTGGGCAGGGTCTGCTCGTGGGGAAGGATCTGCTCGGCGCTTCGATCGTCGATGCCGAGGGCGCCGATCACCCCGTTGGTGGCATGGCCGTCGGGCGATGTCATCCGGTAGGCGTAGAAGCACGGCCCTGGGTCGCGGAGCAGGATGCGGTCCTCCTGCCACTGCTCCAACTGCTTGGCCGCATTGGCATAGCGGTCCAGGCCCGTGTGCTGGTCCGGCTCCGGCAGTTCGATCCGGACGGCATTGGCGCTGTGTTGGGCGGCCAGGCGGGACCTCTCCTCGGCTCCGATCACGTCATAGGGAGGAGCGATGACCGTGGAGAGATCGACCCGTCGGGTGTCGTAGCGGAGCCCGGCGAACGGTTCGAATCGAGGCATGGCCCCTGCGTAGCACATGGGATCGGCCTGGGCGAGATCCGGGACACCCTGGTGGGGGAGGACGCCTTCGACGGTCTGCGCCGGGAGTACCGCGCCGGCGCCGAGGCGGTGCGCCGGAAGGAGATCCTCCACGAGGCCTCGGCCATCAACGAGAAACTGCGGGCGGTGGTCTCGGGCCGCCAGGAGCTGCTGGCCACCATGATGCAGTCGCTGGAGGAGAAGGCGGTCCGCTACGGCGAGCTCTTGGCCGAGCTCGATGCTGTATCCCGCTCACCCCGGCGTGCCTCCCCGGGCCGGTCGGGGGCTCCCACCCGGCGCCGCGGCCGGGGTCGCTGAGGATCAGGCGTACTGGGCGACCAGAGTGGCCAGGGCCTGGGCCCCGGCCGGCTCCAGGTGGACCTGGTCCGGCGTGAACCACTCGGGGTGCCCGGTCGAGAGCGCGTTCCAGTCGGCCAGTTCCGCCACCCCCGGGTATCGGGCCACTCCTGCCGCCAGTACGGCGTTGTCAGGCGCCATCCACGAACGGGGCACGTTGATGTTGACGAACACCACCCGCTTGACCCCCGATGCCGCCTGCATCATGGCGTCGAAGTCCGAGGTGGTGACCGAGCCGTTGGTACCGAGCTCGACCACCAGCACGGTGCCGAGGGTGCCGGTGGCCCGCTCGGCCTGGACCACCCCGATCCCGGTCTCGAACTGGCGGCTCACCAGTCCGTCGATGCGGGCCCCGGGAACCTGGGTCTGCAGGTAGGGCTGGATGTCCAGCAGGATCGAATCGCCGACCGCCGAGACGGATCCGCTCACCGGCGCCGGGGTCGGGCCGGCCCCGCGGTTGGTGCTGCCAGTGGTAGCAGTGCTGTCGGTGGTGGAGGCGGTGCCTGTGGAGGAGGTGGTGGCGGCGGTGCCTGTGGAGGCGGTGGCGGCGGTGGTGGTCGAGGCGGAGGCGGCAGATGGGGACGCCGGGGCGATCGCCGGTGGTGCGGAGTGGGCCTGGTCGGAACGATGGACGATGGCCAACGCCAGCAGCCCAGCCATCAGGGCCAGCAGTGCGGCGCCGATGGCGCCATCGACCCTGCTGATGTTGCCCATGCCCACCAGTTTGGCCTGCTCACGGTCATGACGGGGGGCGGACGGTGACCGGAGCCGGTCGGGCGACGGGTTCACCCCGACGGCGGACGACCTCGCTGACCGCCCACAGGGCCAGGCCCGCCCCGGAGTAGAACAGGCCCAGGGCGATGACGCCGGACCACCCGCGGGCGGCGTAGGCCAGTCCGGTGGTGGCCGAGCCGACGGCGCCGCCGATGAAGTAGGTGACCATGTAGCCCGTGTTGAGCCGGGACCGGGCCGAGGGTTCGATGGCGAAGATCAGCTGCTGGTTCTGGATGTGCACGGCCTGGATCCCGAGGTCGCCGAGCACGATGCCGGCCATCAGAGCCCACAGCTGGTGGGCCCCGACGGCCAACAGGGCCATCGAACCCAGGGTGACCACCAGCGAGCCACCGGTCACCCAGCGCTCGAGCCCCCGGTCGGCCAGCCGCCCGCTGAACGATGCCGCCAGGGCGCCGGCGGCACCGAGGAGCCCGAACAGTCCGATGACCGCCTGGCCGTAGTGATATGGCGCACTGACCAGGAGAAAGGCCAGGCTGGTCCAGATCACGTTGAAGGTGGCGAAGGCCAGTCCTCCGATGGCCGAGCGGAGCCTGAGCACTGGCTCGGACCGCATGAGGTGGACAACCGAACCGAGCAGTTCCGAGTAGACCATCGATGGGCGACGGTGCTCACCGGGGAGCCGCAGGTGCAGGATGCCCGCCAGGGAGAGCACCACACCGCCCGCCACCACGTACACGGCGCGCCAACCCGCCGCCTCGGCGATCAGTCCCGAGAAGGTGCGGGCCAGCAGGATGCCGAGCAGCAGGCCGCTCATGACGGTGCCTACGACCCGCCCCCGCTGCTGGTCGTTGGCCAGCGAGGCCGCGAAGGGAACCAGGATCTGTGCCGCCACCGAGCACAGGCCGGCCACGGTCACGGCGACGATGAGCACAGTCACGTTGGGCGCCGCCGAGGCAGCGAGGAGGGCGGCGGCGGCAATGACCAGAATGAACGGAACCAGTCGTCGACGGATGAGGATGTCCCCGAGCGGCACGATGAGCGCCAGCCCGATCCCGTAGCCGATCTGGGCGGCCGTGATCACCAGTGCCGCACGGCCCGACCCGACGTGCAGATCGTGCGAGATCCGGGGGGAGCAGCGGCTGGGCGTAGTAGAGGTTGGCGGCCGAGATTCCGCAGGCCACGGCGAAGAGGGCCACCAGCCCGGGCGTCATGCGGGGCCCGGCGGTGGGAGTCGACGTCACGGGTCGGTCGTACCGAGCGGAGCGGTCATGCACCCCACAGGGTAGGGCCACCCTGCCGGTGGCCCGCAGTGGCGAGGGCGGGAGCGTCCCGGAAGAAGCGAGGTCGCCGTGACCATGCGTTTGGCGGAGTGCGCCATCACCGGTACCGGGGTGGGAGGTTGACCATGGTTCCGACGGGGGGTGAACCGGCTCGTAGACTCGGCCCGGTGGAGGATGCCGGCGTGAAAGCCAGGGGGAGTTCGATCACTGACTCGATTGCAGAGCACGGACCCGGTGAGCCGACGGCCGGCACCGGCGAGACCGCCTCTCCGGAGGAGCCCGGCCTCGATCGGATCGCCACCGTGCCCAACGCCATCACGCTGGTCCGGCTGGCATGCATCCCGGTGTTCCTCTGGCTCCTGTTCGGAGCCGGCCGCCAGACGGCCGCTGCGGTGCTGCTGGGCGTGCTGGGCGCCACCGACTGGATCGACGGGTTCGTGGCCCGCCGTTTCCACCAGGTCTCGACGTTCGGGAAGGTGCTCGATCCCGTGGCCGACCGGGTGCTGGTGGTCACCGCGGTGCTGGCCATCACCATCCACGGGGCGGTGCCGGTCTGGTTCGGTGCGGCCACCCTGGCCCGCGAGGTGGTGGTGTCGGGGGCCGTGCTCCTGCTGGCCTCGCTCGGCGCCGCCCGGATCGACGTCCTGTGGGTGGGCAAGGCGGGTACGTTCGCGTTGATGTTCTCGTACCCGGCCTTCCTGCTCAGTCACGGGAACGCCCCGTGGCAGGACCCGGTCAACGTGGTGGCCTGGGTGACGGGCATCATCGGGCTGGTTCTGGCCTGGATCGCCGCCGGTTCCTATGTACCGGTGGCCCGCAAGGCGCTCGTCGCCGGGCGCCGCGCCAGGGTGGGACGTGCCGGGGCGGGCAGGGACTGGCCGTGAAAGCGGTGATCATGGCCGGCGGCGAGGGGACCAGGCTCCGTCCGCTGACGTCCAACCAGCCCAAGCCCATGCTGCCCATGGCCAACATCCCCATGATGGAGCACGTGGTCAACCTGCTGCGCCAACACGGTTTCGAGGACATCGTGGTGACCGTGGCCTTCATGGCCAACGCCATCCGGACCTACTTCGGGGACGGGTCCGAGTTCGGGGTTCGGATGGTCTACGCCACCGAGTCCACCCCGTTGGGCACCGCCGGTTCGGTGCGGAACGCCAGGGACGAGCTCGACGAGCGCTTCCTGGTCATCTCGGGCGACGTGCTGACCGACATCGACCTGAGCCAGGTGGTGGACTTCCACGACCTGCGGGGCGGGCTGGCCACCCTGGCCCTCAAGGCGGTCGACAACCCGCTGGAGTTCGGCATCGTCATCACCCGTGACGACGGATCCATCGAGCGGTTCCTGGAGAAGCCGACGTGGGGTCAGGTCTTCAGCGACACCATCAATACCGGGATCTATGTGCTCGAGCCGGAGATCTTCGACTTCATCCCCGAGGGCCAGGCCGTCGACTTCTCCGGCGAGTCCTTCCCCGAGGCTCTGGCGGCCGGAAAGCACCTCTTCGGCTACGTGGCCGACGGCTACTGGGAGGACGTGGGCACGCTCGAGGCCTACCTGAAGGCCCACCAGGACATCCTCGATCAACGGGTCCAGGTGGATGTCAACGGGTTCCAGCTCCGCCCCGGGGTGTGGCTGGGCAAAGGGGCCGAGGTCGACCCGGGCGTGACCATCGACGGTCCCGCGGTGATCGGCGACAACTGTGTGATCGGGCCGGGCGCCCGGCTCGGCGGGTACTGCACCCTGGGCCGCAACGTGCGCATCGGGGACAATGCCGTCCTCCAGCGCTCGATCGTCCACGACAACACCTACCTGGGCTCGGGCGTCCGCATCGACGGCAGTGTGCTGGGGCGGGGATCCGACCTCCGTCAGGGGGTGCGGTGCGAAGAGGGGGTGGTCCTGGGGGACGAGTGCTTCGTGGGGGCCCACGCCGAGATCAAGGCCGGGGTCAAGGTCTACCCGTTCAAGACGGTGGAGGCGGGGGCCACCGTCAACTCCTCGATCGTCTGGGAATCGATGGGCGCCCGGTCGCTGTTCGGCCGGGACGGCGTCCAGGGCCTGGCCAACGTGGACATCAGCCCCGAGCTGGCCGTCCGGCTGTCCATGGCCTGGGCGTCGACCTTCGAAAAAGGGGCCACGGTGACGGCCTCTCGGGACACCAGCCGTGCCGCCCGCGTGCTGAAGCGGGCCATCATGGTCGGCTGTAACGCAGCCGGGGTCAATGTCGACGACCTCGAGGCCGCCACGGTGCCGGTCACCCGGTTCCAGATCACCTCGTCGACCAGCATGGCCGGGATCACCGTCCGCCTGGCCCCCGACGACCCGCAGTCGGTCGTCATGCGGTTCTTCGACAAAGAGGGCATCGACGTCGACGAGGCCACCCAACGGAAGATCGAGCGCCTGTACCACCGGGAGGATTTTCGCCGGGTGCTGGCCCGCGAGATCGGCGACATCGGGTTCCCCCCTCGGGCCCTCGAGTACTACACCGCGGCGCTGATCGACTCGTTCGATCTGTCGAAGGCCCGGGACGCCGGACTCAAGCTGGTGCTCGACTACTCGTTCGGGACCACCAGCTTCGTCATGCCCAACCTGCTGGCCAAGCTCGAGGCCGAGGTCCTGGTGGTCAACCCCTACGCCAATACGGCCAGCGTGCTCACGTTCGACCGTCACGCCAGCGCGGCCCGGGTCTCGGAGTTGGTGCGGGCGTCCGGGGCGCACCTCGGCGCGGTTCTCGACCCCGGGGGCGAGCACCTGGCCATCGTCGACGACCTGGGACACCCGCTGTCGGACGACGAGGCACTGCTGGTCCTCCTGACGCTGGTCACCGAGGCGCATCCCGGTGCTCGGGTGGCCCTTCCGGTGGCCGTCAGCGGAGCGGCCGAGGACATCTGCCGCAAGGCCGGGGCCGAAGTGGTGTGGACCAAGCTCTCTGCATCACACCTCATGGACGTGGCCCGGTCGGAACGGGTCACGCTGGCCGCCAGCCAATCCGGGGGGTTCATCTTCCCTGACTTCCTGCCGGCCTTCGACGCCGCGGCCACATTGGTCAGCCTGTTGGCCATGCTGACGGCCACAGGCTCCAAATTGTCCGAACTGGTGGCCGGGCTTCCCACCGTGCACATCGCCCACCAGGCCGTGCACACGCCGTGGGACCAGAAGGGCATGGTCATGCGCACCCTGGTCGAGCGATCGCAGGGCCGTGACCTGGTGCTGGTCGACGGCGTCAAGGTGATCGAGGACGACGGCTGGGCCCTGGTGCTGCCCGATCCCGAAGAGCCCGTGACCCACGTGTGGGCCGAGGCACCCACCGACTCCCAGGCCGAAGCCAGGGTGAACGAGTACGCAGTCCGCCTCGAGCAACTCCTGCGCTGAGGACTCGGATCTCGAGGTGGCCGAGGTCCTCGAGATGACCGGGGTGACCGGGTGAACGCGGACGATCCGGGCAGGGAAGGGCAAGGAGTCGGGCAACGAGTCGGCGCTCGCCGACGCCGTTGGCAATACCCAGACGGGGGTGGTTTGGCGACGCTCCGGCATGAGCAGCGTTCCTCTGTGTCAGGTATCGTCCGCAGCTATGAACGTGCCCGAAGACCTGCGCTACTCCACCGACCACGAGTGGGCCCGCTCGGTCGGGGATCGGGTCCGGGTGGGCATCACCGACTACGCGCAGGACGCACTGGGGGACGTGGTGTTCGTCGAGCTGCCGAGCCCGGGGGCAACGGTGGAGGCGGGAGGCATGCTCGGCGAGGTCGAGTCGACCAAGTCGGTATCGGAGATCTACGCGCCCGTGGCCGGCGAGGTGGTGGCTGTCAATTCGGCACTGGCCGATGCCCCGGAGAAACTCAACGCCGATCCCTATGGGGACGGTTGGATCTGCGAGATCGTCCCCACCGACCCGGCCTCGCTGGACGGGCTGCTCGATTCGGGCGCCTACCGCCAACTCATCGACAGTTGATCGCCGTCGGCGGGCTGGTGGGGCCAGGGAGCGGCGATGTGGGAGCGACTACCGTGGTGGGCGTGTTCTGCCACAACTGCGGCCACCGCAACCCGGCCGGTGTCAACTTCTGCTCGTCGTGCGGCGCCGCCTTGGTGACGGTTGCTCCCGACACGTCCGTGTCGAACGCTCCGGTGGACGACCTCAGCGATGGCGGGCTTGACGACGCGTTGGTCGGCATGCTCGAACTCCCCCGGGGAGTGGGGCTTCTGGTTGTGAAGCGGGGCTCGGACGTCGGAGTCCGATTTGCCCTCGAGGCGGCCATGACCCAAGCTGGCCGCCATCCGGAGAGCGACATCTTCCTCGATGACATCACGGTGTCGCGGCGTCACGCAGAGTTTCTGACCAGGGATCACATCACCACGGTCCGGGACGTCGGCTCGTTGAACGGCACCTATGTCAACCGCGAGCGCATCGAAGAGGCCCAGCTGTCCAGCGGCGACGAAGTGCAGATCGGAAAGTTCAAGCTCTTGTATCTGGTGGCGACAGGCGAATGAAGTCAGCAATCCATGTGCCCGTTGGCGGCTCGGACCGGTGAGCGCCAAGTCCTACCTCTCGATCGGTGACGTCTTGACGCTGCTGCGCCAGGAGTTTCCCGACGTCACGATCTCGAAGATCCGATTCCTCGAGAGCCAGGGTCTGGTCAATCCGGAGCGGACGCCGTCGGGCTACCGGAAGTTCTACGAGCAGGACGTGGAACGCCTGCGCTGGGTGCTCCGCCAGCAGCGGGAGCACTTCCTGCCGCTCAAGGTCATCAAGGACCGACTGGACGACGATCCGAGCGAATCCGAGGCGGTCGAGGTCGCGCCCGTGGCCGGGTCGGGGTCGGGGTCTCCGGCTCCGGTCGGCGCCGCCGAAGGCGGCGCCGAACGACGCGTGCCGAGCCGTATGGAAGCCGGTGCCGAAGACCGTTCCGCGGACCCCACCACCGACCGCGCCGCGCACCGCGCCGAGATGCCGACCGACGACCGACGCGCCGAAGAGCCCGTGCTGGTCGGTCACCGGGTGTCAACCGAACACCGTGCCGGAGCCGAGGAATCCCGCGCTGGCCGCCACGCGCCTTCCAACGTGATCGGCAGCGGGTCGACGTTGCCCGGGATCGAAACGGCGGGCGGCAACTCCCCGGCCGGTGGGGGCTCGAACGCGGCCGCCGCCGGTAGTGCGGTCACGGGTCCGTCCGCAACGTCGCCCGGAGCATCGGTTTCCCACCGTGCTCGCGGTGTCGACCATCCGACGGACCGTACAGCCGCGCTGGGAGTCATGGACGACGGCGATCCCTCGGGCCGGGCTGCCGGGAAGTCGGAAACAGCGGAGCCAACCGCCGCCGCGTCGGGCTCCGGGTCACGCCGGTCACGGGCGACTCCATCTGCCCCCAACCCGGCCTCCAGGTCGAGCGCCGGCAAGTCCCGCTCGTCCGCGGCAGCGGAGCCGTCGGCTTCCGGGCCGGGGGCTCCGTTGGCAACCAATGGGGCCACCGAGGGTCCCGACTCACCGAGGACCAAGGGGGGCTCGGGCTCGGGCCACGGTGACCTGAATGGGGCCAGCTTGTCCATCGATGAGCTGTCGGCAGCTTGTGGACTCGACGTCACGATGCTCCGCGAACTGCAGGAGTACGGCCTCCTGACCTCGGCGAGCATCGCCGGCGTCGAGTGTTTCGACGAGGAAGCCCTGGCTGTGGCCAACCTGTCCGCACGCTTCGCTCGCTTTGGAATCGAGCCCCGGCATCTCCGGCTCTACAAGAACGCGGCCGAGCGCGAGGCCGGATTCGTGGAGCAGATCGTGCTCCCACTGGTCAGGCAGAGGAACCCGGAGGCCCGCGCACGCGCCCACGAAACGGCTGACGAGCTCACCCAGTTGGGCCAGCAGCTCCGCGGCTCCCTCCTGCGCACCGCCTTGGGGAACCTCCTCAACGGCTGATCCGCGCGGGCCGGGGGAGAAGCCCCTGGCAGCGATCTCTGTGATCGCATGTCACCTCCTCGGCGAGTAAGTTGGCGCCATGGTCGAAGTCCGGCTTCGGGCGGTGCGTGTGGACCTTCAGTCCAACACGCCCGTACTGCTCCTCCAAGAGTCGGAGGGGCTGGGCCGGACCCTGCCGATCTTCATCGGCGCCCCCGAGGCCACCGCCATCGCCTTCGCGCTCCAGGGGATGGACACGCCGCGGCCGATGACCCACGATCTGATCCGGGACCTCATGGACGCCCTGGGTGCCGATGTGGTCCGGGTGGTGATCACGGAGCTCAAGACGGCCACCTACTTCGCCGAGATCGTGCTGCGCCAGTCCGAGCGCGAGATCCCGGTGTCGTCCCGACCGTCCGATGCGGTGGCGGTGGCCGTGCGCACCGGTGCGCCGTTGTTCGTGGCCGACGACCTCATGGAGAGCGAAGGCATCATGTTGGCGGTGGACGAGGAGGATGACGCGGACGCGGACACCGAAGACGACGGGTCGAACCCCGACGAGTTGGTCGGCGAGTTCCGGAACTTCCTCGATTCGATCCGACCGGAGGACTTCTCGTCCTGAGTTCCGGGGGCGATCACCGCGACCACATGTCGGTCGGAGTAGCTTGCGGTGCGTCACGGCATTGGTCGCCGCCCCGAACCTGATGAGCAATGACGAGTGCCGGAGCCGGCAGCGTGATATGCCTGCAGGCCGGAAAGAACGCAGCCGCCGAGTACGAGAACGGAGACGTGCATGATCGGTCGCTTACTGGGCGTGGCCAACGTCCGTGCCGTGGGCACGGTCGTTTTGGTTGCACTTGGTGGAGTGGCACTGGGGGCGTGCTCTTCAGGGTCGTCGTCTCCCTCCACGTCCGGGACGCCGGCTACGACGGGCCGATCGTCCACGACGACGACCTCGGGGTCCGCACCGACCTCCCCGTCGACATCGACGACCTCGGGCGGACCCGCTCGCTGCGCCACGACCAGTCTGACCGGGTCCCTCTCCGGGAGGAGCGGGGCGGCCGGCACCATCGAGACCACCATTGCCCTCAAGAGCACCTCGGCCGCCCCGTGCGTGCTGTTCGGCTATCCCGGGTTGCAGATGCTCAACGCCGGAATGGCGAACCTGCCCACCTTTGTGGTCCGCAAGGGGAACTACACCTTCACCTCGATGGCCCCCACCACCGTCACGTTGACCAACGGTCAGACGGCCTCCTTCAACATCGGTTACTCGGACGTTCCCGTCGGCACCGAAACGACCTGCCCGACGTCGGCCTTCCTCGAGGTCACTCCGCCCAATGCCCTCGACCACCTAGTCATCGCGGCCATGTTGGCTCCCTGTGGGGGTGGGACGCTGGTGGTGTCGCCGGTGTACGGGGCCACGGGCTCCAGCGGCTAGTCCGCCAGTTCGCGCCCCGTCATGGGCCGCCGAGCCGGCCCCTCACCCGGGACACTCCGGACATCGAGGACCTGGCAGCCCCGTTTCGGTCTCCGGTCCGGCGAGCGGTCACGGCGCCGGTCTGACCAGCATCCGACCCCTGACGCCGCCCGACAGGATCCGGTCCAAGGCCGGGCCGAGCTGATCCAGGCCCAGTTCATCGTCGACCATGCCGTCCAGGACCGGCGATGGCCATGCGGTTGCCATCTCGTCCCAGACCGATCGACGCTCGCCGATGGGCGTCTGTACGGTGTCGATTCCGATCAGGGACACGTTCCGGACGATGAACGGATAGACGGTCGACTCGAAGGTGTTCCCCCCGGTCAGGCCGCTGGCGGCCACTGCGGCTCCGTAGTCGAGCGTCCGGAGCACCGCGCTCAGGGTGGGCCCGCCCACGCAGTCCACGGCCCCGGCCCATCGTTCGGGGCCGAGGGTCCGCTCCGACGCGCTGACCAGGTCGTGGCGGCCGATGACCTGCGCGGCACCGAGACCGAGCAGGTACTCGTGCTCCGAGGACTTCCCGGTGCTGGCCACGACGCGGTAGCCACGGGAGGCGAGGAGGGAGACCGCCAAGCTGCCCACGCCTCCGGAGGCGCCGGTGACCAGCACCGGACCGCGGGCCGCCTCGAGTCCGTGGTGCTCGAGACGGTGGAGCGAGAGGGCGGCGGTGAACCCGGCGGTGCCGATGGTGGCGGCCCGGCGGGCGGTCAGTCCCTCGGGCAGGGGCACGACCCAGGCGGCGGGGACCCGGGCCAGCTCCGCGAATCCCCCGTGATGGGCAACCCCGAGGTCGTAGCCGTGAGCGATCACCTCCTGACCGACGGCGATGGTCGGCTCGTCCGAAGCCAGGACCGTGCCGACCAGGTCGACCCCGGGGATCAGCCGGTCGAGGCGCGCCACCCGGTTGCCCGGTCGGGTGACCATGCCGTCCTTGTAGTTGACGGCCGACCACCGGACCCTGATGAGCACCTCGCCCGGGAGGAGATCGTCGGGGACGAGCGTCCGCACGCCGGCGTCGACGGCGTCTCCGGCCCGATCCACCACGAAGGCGGCAAAGGTGCTGCCCGGACCCGCGGCTGTCGGTGAAGCTGCGGAGACCGAGGCCTGGTCCGATCCGGCGGGTGGGGGAGTGGCGCCCATTGCCGGGTACCGTACTGACTCCATGGGCGCCGAGCATGCGGCAGACACCGAGGCGGGGCGGGACGACCCGGCCGGCCTGGCCTCCGGGTGGTGGCCGTCTCCGTGGCCCGCTTCGATGGTGGCGGCGGGCAAGGTCGGTCGCAGTGGTTTGCAGGCCGCGGGCGGCGGCGTCTACTGGATAGAGAGCCGCCCCGATGACGGGGGCCGCCAGGTCGTGGTCGGGGCGGCGGGCGGGCAGCTGCCTGTCGACATCTCCCCGGTGGGGGTCAGTGTCGGCTCTCGGGTGCACGAATACGGCGGCGGTGCGGCCACCGTGGCTGCCGGTGCCTTGTTCTACGTGAACCAGGATGACCAACGGTGGTATCGGGTACCCGTCCCCGGCAGCTCCGGATCCATGGCGGACAGCCCCACACCCGGCGCTCCTGTCTCCCTCTCGCCACCGCCACCCGCTGATGGGCCGAGCTGCCGGTATGCGGACGGACGGCTCGCCGGGTCGGGACAGTGGTTGGTCTCGGTGGAGGAGCGGGTCGGTGCCGGTCGGACCGGTCACCGGTTGATGGCGGTGGGAGTGCAGGAGCCCGCCGTCGTGCCGATGGTCGAAGAGGGTGACTTCGTGGGCGCCCCCCGGGTCTCAGGGGACGGCCGGTGGCTGGCCTGGGTGACCTGGGACCATCCGTGCATGCCCTGGGACAGCTCGGAGGTCTGGGTGGCACGCATCGAGGAGTCCGGCGGGTCCATCCGCCTCCGGGGCGGACGGCGGGTGGCCGGGGGAGAAGGGACGTCGGTCGGCCAGCCCCTCTGGTGCCGGGACGGCAGCCTGCTGTTCGTCGACGACCGCAGCGGGTGGTGGCTGCCCTACCGGTTGAGAGCCGAGCAACTGGCTGCGGACGTGCCCGTGGCCCATCCTCTGGTCGCGAGGCAGGCCGAATTCCATGCTCCCGACTGGGTGCTGGGACAGGCGACCATGGCCGAGCTCTCGGATGGCTCGGTCGTCTGTCGCATGCACGAAGGCGGGCGCGACCACCTGGTGTGTCTCCGTCCGCCCGAGTCGGCCGACGACGCGGTCCGGCAGAAGCGGGCGGAGGAGCCTCCATGGTCCATCGACGTCATCGACCAACCATGCGTGAGCATCTCGGGAGTGGCGGTCACCCAGCCAGAACCCGCAGTGGGACCGCCCGGGGTGCTCGATCGGGTGTGGCTCCTCGGCTCGACGGCGACCGAGTCCCAGGCCGTCTTCGAGATCCCCGTGGCCGGGGGCGATCCACCTCGCCGGATCTCGACGGCGCCCGCGGTGGCGGTGTCGAGCCGGGACGTGTCCGTGGGCCGGCCCTTCACCGCCGCCACGCCGTCCGGTCCGGTCCCGGGTCTGTTCTTCGCCCCCAGGAATGCCCATGTCGAACAGCAGCTCGACGGAGGATCCACGGGGCTCCCGCCTCTGGTGGTGTTCTGCCATGGGGGGCCCACCGCCGCGGCCGTGGCCGGCTTCGACCCGGTCGTCCAGTTCTTCACCAGCCGGGGACTGGCCGTCGCCGTCGTGGACTATCGGGGGAGCACGGGCTATGGCCGGGCCTACCGCCTGCGGCTCCTCGGCATGTGGGGCGAAGGGGACGTAGATGACTGCGTCCACTACGCCGGCGCCCTGGCCGATGCCGGCTGGGTCGACGGGAGCCGGATGGCCATACGGGGCACCAGCGCCGGCGGACTCACCGCCCTGGCGGCCCTGATCCGGTCGCAGTGTTTCGCCGGGGCGGCGGCTTGGTACGGGGTCACCGACCTGGAGGCCCTGGCCGCCGACACCCATGACTTCGAGTCCCGGTACGTCGACTCGTTGGTGGGGCCGTGGCCCGAGGCCGCCGAGACCTATCGGGCCCGGTCGCCGATCCATCACCCCGATCGGGTGGCGGGGGAGGTGCTACTGCTCCAGGGTGCGGACGACCGGGTGGTGCCTCGCGACCAGTCGGAGCGGTTCGCGGCCATGCTGCACGAGCACGGCATTCCGTGCCGGTTGGTCATCTTCGAGGGCGAGTCCCACGGCTTCCGCAGAGCCGCCACCATCGAGGCCTGCCTCACCGCCGAGCTCGACTTCTACCGCTCGTTGTTCAGCCATCCGGTGTCGCCCGAGCCCACCCCGACCGCCCCCTGACGCCACGGGCGGCGCCCGTGCTTGCCCCCTGGAAACGTGGTGCCGGTGGTACCCTCGACCGTGCTGACCGATCGCCTTCGGGTGCACCGGATTGCCCCGTCCTCCTCTGCACATTCGCGGTGGTCCTCGTGGCCGGGACCAGCCCGCCGGAGCCTGGAGGCGTTGAGCCGCCTGTCGCCCGAAGGGCGCGACGCCTTCCTCTACGGATGTTCGGCCCTGTTCGCCGGGATCACGGCGTTCGTCGTGGGAATCCCCCTGTACCGCCAGTGGGGCCAAATGGCCGTCGGCTTCTACGGGGCTGCGGCCGGACTCATGGCCTACGTCGCCTGGCGGGTCGCCACCCGATCGGGGGAGAGCCGGCGGGCATCCGACGGGACTCCTCCGCCGGGAATCGGCTCCGCGGGAACGGTGGTGTCGGCGCGCCGCCCCGCGCCGAGCGATCGACGCCGCAAGGCCGTACGAGTGGTCGCCTTCGCCATCGTCCTGTTCGGGGCCACGATCCTGCCACTGACCATGGAGGTCATCTGGCGCTCCGAGGGCAACGCCGCCCTGCACGTCCAGCCCGAGGTGCTGGTCGTCGAGCAGGCCGGGGTGCGCGCCGCCCACGGCAAGGATCCCTACCAGGTGATCGACCGCAACGGCCACATCCTCATCCACCAGACCGCCGAGCCGACCTACGAGCTCTACTACCCCTACCTTCCCGGGATGGTCGTCTTCGGATTCTCCAGCGGGAGCAAGGTCGAGGCCCGGTTGACCGACGCTCGGATCCAATTCCTTCTGTTCACGGCTCTGGTGGCGCTGCTCGCCCTCAGCCGGCTCCGGCCCCCGACCGACGCCCGCGCCCGGGCCTTCCAGGTCATCACCGCGCTACCGACAGCGGCACTGCCGCTGGCCACCGGCGGGGACGACATGCCGGTGGTGGCGTTGATGTTGCTCGGGCTGGTGGCGCTCCAGCGGCGAAGACCCCTGCTGGCCGGGTTGGCCCTGGGGGCGGCGTCCTCGCTCAAATTCTCGGCGTGGCCCCTGGTCGTCCTCGCCCTGTGGGCCGCCTACGACCTGCGGAGGCAGCGGGCGATCGGTCGCTACGCACTCGGGGTGCTGGCGGTTGTCGTGCCGGTGGTCGTCCCCGTGGCTCTGCACAACCCGTCTGCGTTCATCGACAACGTGATCCGATTCCCCCTCGGCTTCGCCGGGGTGCACTCGCCGGCGGCCAGCGCGCTTCCCGGCCACATCCTCATCTCGATCCTCCCGCAGACCCATCGGGCCTACGTCGTCGTGGCCGGCCTGGTCGGGGGCCCGGTGCTCATCCGCCGCCTCATCAAGAAGCCGCCTCGGGACGCCGCCGAGGTGGCCAGCCTGACGGGCTGGGTGATGTTGATCGCCCTCCTGTTGGCCCCGGCCACCAGGGTCGGCTACCTCCTGTACCCGATCAACCTGTTCATCTGGGCCTGGATGCTCAGACGGGCAGCTGACCCGGCCGTGCCCGAGGGAGGAAAGGACTCGCAAGCCGCAGAGGCTGGCCAGGGTGCCGGCCCGGAGGTCGATCCGAGCATCGCTCCTGTCGGTCAGCTCTCGTCTGATCGTTCGAACAACTGGAGGGAGAACGGGGTCGTTCCGGTGGCGGTGGTGGGCGACACCACCGCGCCCACCTCCCAGTAGAACCCGTCGCCACTACCCCTCCTGGCCAGCACTTGGGTTCCCATGCCTCCCCGTTGGGCGCCGGATCCCACATAGATCACCTTCCAGCCGAGGCGGGGAAGAAGGGTCCGGTAGACGTCCACCACCTGGTCGGACGACAGGCCCGTCCGGAAGAACACCGTGCGATCGAACTGGGTCCGGTTCTGGTCGGAGTTGACGGTGCGAATGACAGGGCTCGCCGCCGGCACGGCCAGGTTGCCCAGGATGTCGGCCGGCGGCTCACCGGCACTGACGATGGGTCGCAGCGCGGTGGTGGCGGGCGTGAGGTGGACGACGGTGCCGTCGGGAATGGCGATGGTCCGGATCGAGAGGGTCGGGCTGGTGCCCGAACCAAGGGCGGAGGCGACCATGCCGGCCACCACGATGAAGACTGCGATCCCGAGCACGATGAGCGCCGGCCCCCGAAGTGACATGGGCTGGAACGAGCGGTGGTCGGGGTCGACCTCTTGTGCCTCGTCCAGGGCCGGCGGTGCGATCCCCGAAGGTGGGGTCCCTGAAGCGGTGCTCACCATGACGTTCTCATCGTACCGGGCCTGCCTGGCCCGGCTCCGGCAACGGAACGAGCCGGTGTGGGATCCCGGCGGATGGCCGGCGAGCCCGATCTGCGACGGGCGACCCTCAGTCGCCGGGCGGGGCGGGGCTCGGCTCGGAGGGCACCGGATCGAGGGTGGTGGCGGCCCTGATGGAGGCGGCCGCCGCGCCCACGGTCACCGCAAGGATGCTCCAGCGCCACCGCCTGGGGAGGTTGGCGAAGGCGATGGCGGTGGCCACGGCATCGAGGGCGTCCGCGGTCCCTCCGAGCGCCACCCACGGTCGGGCCTCCTGGTCGGAAAGGGCCAGTGCTCTGAGTGCTCCGATCCCGAGGGCGAGGTCGCGACCCCCCATGGCACGGGCCAGCAAGCGGCTCGCGGGCTGGCCGGCGGCATCGCCGATCCAGGGTCGAGACACCAGGACGGGGGTGGCGATGGCGGTGGCTCCGATACCGACCCGACCCCAGGCGATGTACCGGGCCAGCTTCCGTGACGTGGCGACGTCCATGGCCTACAAGTTAGGGCGCCGAGTCGCAGAGCTCGTGGCGACGCCGGGCTTCCCCGGCCCGGTCGCCCGAACCTCTCGGGGGTCAATTGTGGTCAGAAGCTCACGCACCGTGGGAGCAAAACTGCGGAGGGTGAAAGGTTGTTCAAGTGATGTTTACTTTTGATCGACGTTCATTCACAATGCGATGAGATTGACGGCCGAGGCTGGTTCGTCATGTGGAGGGGTGCCAGATCCAGAACCTGGCGGAAGGATCCTGTGATGGGGGGGCAGTGGCCGGGTCGTCAGACCCGGCCACTTGTGCGTCTCGGGCGCGGTGTGCACTGAGAGGCGGACCCAGACCCGACAGGACCGATCCACAGCCGCCGGGTTCGGGCCGGTCACCGGTCAGAACCGGGTCCTGATGCCGGCGGGCGGCTCCCCCTTCCAACCCAGGTGGTTGAGGGGCCCGTGGCCGCCGCCGAGGTGCCACTCCGCCCCGCCCAGGAGGGCACCGTGCACGAACTCCTTGGCCGCCGTGACGGCCGTCGTCACATCGGCACCATGAGCGAGGTAGGCGGCGATCGCCGACGACAGCGAGCACCCGGTGCCGTGGGTGTTGGATGTGTCGACATGGGCCCCGGTGAGCACGGTCACCTCTCGGCCGTCGAAGAGCACGTCTGCGACCTGCACGGGTGCGGCCCCGGGGTCATGGGACTCGACGCCGGGCAAGTGGCCGCCCTTGACCAGCACCCACGTCGGTCCGAGCCCGTGGATGCGCCGGGCCATCTCGATCATCGAATCGACATCATCGGACTCTGACGGCGTCCCGCCGGCCAGGAGTGAGGCCTCCCACAGATTGGGGGTGGCAATCAGCGCCTCGGGCAGCAGGTGGGTCCGGTAGGCCTCCACGCCCTCGGGGGTCAGGAAGATCCGGCCGCTGGAGGCCACCATGACCGGGTCCACCACGAGTTGGGGCAGGCCGCCCTCCGCAGCCCGGCGCCCCACGCTCTCCACCACGGCGGGAGTCCCGAGCATCCCCGTCTTCACCGACACCACCGACAGGTCGTCGAGGACGGCGTCGATCTGGGCATCGACCATGTCCGTGGGCACGTAGTGCACCTCGCGAACCGACGTGGTGTTCTGGGCGGTGACGGCGGTGACGGCGGTGGTGGCGAACACCCCGAGCGCGGCCATGGTCTTGATGTCGGCCTGGATGCCGGCTCCGGCCCCTGAGTCCGAGCCGGCGATGCTCAACGCCACCGGCGGGTCGTTGATGGCGGTCACGTCTCCACCATGCCCTCGAAGGGGCTCGATGCCCGGGCGTGGTAGCGACGGGTGATCCTGCCGGCCTCTCGAGCGGCGCGTCCGGCCTGCACCGCGTCGCGCATGGCCCGGGCCATCAGCCGTGGCTGGTGGGCCCGGGTGATGGCGGAGGCCACCAGCACCGCGTCGCAACCGAGCTCCATGGCCACGCAGGCGTCGGAAGCGGTGCCGATGCCGGCGTCGAGCACCACCGGGACTCCGGCCTGTTCGACGATGAGGGCGATGTTGTGTGGATTGCGGATTCCGAGGCCGCTCCCGATCGGCGATCCCAGTGGCATGACGGCGGCACAGCCGGCCTGCTCGAGCCGCCGCGCCGCGATGGGATCGTCGCTGCAGTAGGGAAGCACGACGAACCCGTCCTCCACCAACTCCTCGGCGGCGGCCACCAGCTCCACGGTGTCAGGGAGCAGCGTCCGGTCGTCGCCGATGACTTCGAGCTTGACCCAATCGGTCTCGAAGGCCTCCCGGGCCAACTTGGCGGTCAGGATGGCGTCGGAGGCTGTGAAGCATCCCGCAGTGTTGGGGAGCACCTGGATGTGGAGCGATCCCAACAGGTCCACCAGGGAGTGGCGGGTGGTCGGGTCCACACGCCGGACGGCCACCGTGGCCAGGGCCGTGCCGGAATCGACGAGGGCCTCGTGCAGCGACTGCGGACTGGTCATCCCGCCGGTGCCGAGGATGAGGCGTGACGCGATGACCTGTCCGGCGATGACGAGGTCTGCCTCGGGCGTGGATGAGGGGTCGTGGGTTCGGGGTGCGGTGGCGTCCATCAACTCCCACGGTACCGCCGTCCTGATCCCGCGGTTCCTGCTCCAATCCGGCGGCCGCCCGCCCCATCCCACGGCAACCGGTTCCGTCCATGCCGTGGGGGAGGCGAGGGGCGACCGGGCTACCCGCCGGCGGCAGCGGTGACGATCTCGATCTGATCGCCGGAAGCAACCTGCGTTGCCTCCCAGCTGCTCTTCGGGACGACGTCGCCGTTGCGGGCCACGGCGATGCCGCGTGGTGATTCGCACCACTGCGCCACCAGGGCGGCCAGCGTGGTCCCGGGAGGGCCATCCCACGGGGCGCCGTTGACCACGACCTCGGTCATCGGTCCCCCACGGACAGGGGCGCACGACCGGCTCCACCGGCCGGCGCGAACCGGTCGGGACCGAAGGGGGCGAATGCACCCATGAGGGAGGTCTCGTGCAGGCGGTCGCCGATCTTCACCGGCCTCTCCGCGGATCCGGCCTGACCCGCGGCTTCCTCGTGTCCATCAGGTCCAATCAGTCCGACGGCGCCCGAGAGGAGGATCCGGGTCACCTCGTAGGCGGTCACGGGAGCCAGCAAGATGCCGTTGCGGTAGTGCCCCGTGGCCATGATGAGCCCAGCCACATGGGTCTGGCCCACAATGGGAGCGTTGTCCGGCGATCCGGGCCTCAGCCCGGCCGTGCTTTCGAGGAGCTCGTATTCATCGAGGGCCGGGACCAGCTGGCGGGCATCGTCGAGCAGGTCGCTCACCGCGCCGATCCGCACGCTGAGGTCGAACCCCTGTTCTTCGACGGTGGCACCGACGACCAGAGTTCCGTCCCGGCGGGGGACGAGATAGCAACTCCTTCCGTGGACCATGCCCCGAACCGTCCGACGTAGGGAGGGCCCCCGGGAGTCGCCTCGCAACCGGACGGTGATCCCCTTGACCGGGCGCACCGGAGGTCGGATGGCCTCGGGGATCCCCCCGATCTGGCCCGACCGGCAGCCGGCGGCCACCACCACCGCCCCGGCGGCGAGACGGCCCCCGTGGCGGAGGGTCACGCCGGTCACCCGCCCGCCGTCACCGTCACCGCCGTCGACGTCCGACGCCTCATCGTCGCTGAAGGCAACCCGGTGGGCCCGGCACGCACCTGCAAGGGCGTCGACCACCCGACGATTGTCCACCTGGTGGTCGTCGGCCAGCTCGGCCCCCCCTTTGATCCCCGGAGCCAGCAGGGGCTCCTCCCCCCTGCATTCGCGAGCCGAGAGACGGCGGGCACCCAGTCCGTGCCCAAGGTGGAATCCGAGGACGTCGTCGGTGGCGGCCTGGTCCGAGGGATCCATGGCCACCAGCAGGGTCCCGTCGGCCCGGTAGCCGACCGATTCGCCGGATGCCGTTTCCAGGGCCCGGGCGAACTCGGGCCACTCCCGCGAGGCCCGGAGGTTGAGTGCGATCAGGGCCTCCTCGCCGTAGTAAGCCTCCCCGACCGGAGCCAACATGCCGGCTGCGGCCCAGCTGGCACCACGGCCCGGCGCAGGATCGACAACGGTCACCGCCATTCCGTTGACGGCCGCCGTCCAGGCGATGGACAGGCCGATGACACCGCCCCCGATCACAACCACGTCAGTAGGTGCCCTGGTGGCCATGCCTCCATGGTACGGCGGGGTCGCGGACCGTCTGACAGGGCCAATCGGCCGATGGGGCGTGTACAATCTACGGACCACGCATGGGCCAGCGTCGTCCCGAGCCGGTGGATCCCCTTCCTTCGTTGGAGCGACCGATGACGACTTTCGCTGGAACCCAATCTGGAACCCGTCCCGACGCGCAGCCCTCTCTCACCGCGGTCCCGGTGTCCCCGCCCCGCTCCCGTCCGACACCCCCGGTGGGCGGCCTCTACGATCCCCGGTTCGAGCACGATGCCTGTGGGGTCGCCCTGGTCGCCGACCTGCAGGGCCGACCCACCCACACCCTGGTCCGACAGGCGATCTCCGCCCTCGAGCACCTGGCCCACCGGGGGGCCACCGGCAGCGAGGAGGACAGCGGGGATGGTGCTGGGATCCTGATCCAGGTTCCCCACGACTTCTATGCCGCCGTGGTCGACTTCGACCTTCCGGCCCGCGGCCGCTACGCCACCGGCATCGCCTTCCTGTCGAGGAGCGGTGACGAGGCCGACGCGGCCCGTTCGGCCATCGCCAAGTTGGCGGGGGAAGAGGGCCTCGACGTCCTCGGCTGGAGGGACGTGCCCTTCAACCAGGCGTCACTCGGGTCGATCTCCGAGGCGGCCATGCCGTCGATGCATCAGCTCTTCGTGGCCCCTGCCCCCGAAAGCGCGTTGATCGGGGACGATCCGGCCCTCGCCATCGACCAGCTGGCTTTCGTCCTGCGCAAACGGGCCGAACACGAGATCGGGGATTGTTACCTGGCATCGCTCTCTGCCCGCACCATCGTCTACAAGGGGATGCTCACGTCCCACCAGCTGGCCGAGTTCTTCCCCGACCTCTCCGACGACCGGGTCATCAGCGGCCTGGCCCTCGTGCACTCGCGCTTTTCCACCAACACCTTCCCGTCGTGGCCACTGGCCCACCCCTACCGCTACCTGGCCCACAACGGGGAGATCAACACCCTGGCCGGCAACCGCAACTGGATGCGGGCCCGGGAGGCCCTGTGTAAGTCAGACCTCATTCCCGGCCTCGAGCGGGCCTTCCCGATCGTGACTCCGGGAGCGAGTGACTCGGCCTCCTTCGACGAAGTGCTCGAGCTCCTCCACCTCGGGGGCCGGTCCCTGCACCACGCCGTGCTGATGATGATCCCCGAGGCGTGGGAGAACCACCGGACCATGGATCCTGCCCGGCGGGCCTTCTACCGCTATCACGCCTCGCTGATGGAGCCCTGGGACGGCCCTGCCGCGGTGGCGTTCACCGACGGGACCATCATCGGCGCCGTCCTCGACCGCAACGGGCTCCGCCCTGCCCGGTACTGGGTCACCGATGCGGGCCTGGTGGTGCTGGCCAGCGAGGTCGGCGTCATCGATGTCCCGCCCGGCACGGTGGTTCGCAAGGGCCGCCTCCAGCCCGGCCGCATGTTCTTGGTGGACACGGCTGCCGGTCGAATCGTCGATGACGATGAGATCAAAGATGCCCTCGCCGCCGAGCAGCCCTACGCCGAGTGGCTCGACGCCGGCCAGGTCGACCTCGAGGACCTGCCTCCCCGGAACATGCTCACCCCGCAGCACGCTTCGGTCGTGGGCCGCCAGCGCCTCTTCGGCTACACCAACGAGGAGCTGCGCCTGATCATCGGGCCGCTGGCCAAAGCCGGGATCGATCCCATCGGATCCATGGGGACCGACACGGCGATCGCCGTGCTCTCCGACCGGCCCCGACTGCTCTACGACTACTTCACCCAGCTGTTCGCCCAGGTCACCAACCCTCCGCTGGATGCGATTCGCGAAGAGTTGGTCACGTCCCTGGCCTCGACCCTGGGCCCGGAGGCCAACCTGCTCGAACCGACGGCGGCCTCCTGTCGTCAGATCGTCCTTCCGATGCCCGTCATCGACAACGACGACCTGGCCAAGCTGCTCTACGTCAACGAGGACGGGAGCACCCCCGGATTCAGCGCCTTCGCGGTCGACGGCCTGTTCCGAGCCTCCGGTGGCGGAGACGCCCTGCGGTCGGCCATCGAGGACGTGCGGACGCGGGTGAGCCGGGCCATCGCCGAGGGGGCGGACGTCATCGTCCTGTCCGATCGCAACTCGACCGCAGAGTGGGCCCCGATCCCCTCACTGTTGCTGGTCTCGGCCGTCCACCACCATCTGGTGCGGGACAAGACCCGGACCCGGGTCGGCCTGGTGGTGGAGTCCGGCGATGCCCGCGAGGTCCACCACATGGCCCTCCTCAAGGGCTTCGGCGCCGCCGCCATCAACCCGTACCTGGCCTTCGAGACCATCGACGACATGATCGCCTCGGGGACCCTCACCGGGGTGACGCCCCGTCAGGCCCAGAAGAACTACATCAAGGGAGCGTCCAAGGGCATCATCAAGGTGATGTCCAAGATGGGCATCTCGACCGTGGCGTCCTATACGGGGGCCCAGGTGTTCGAAGCCGTCGGCCTGGCGGCGGACGTCATCGAGGAGTACTTCACCGGCACCGTGTCCCGGATCGGCGGAGTCGGCCTCGACGTCCTGGCCGAGGAGGTGGCCGCCCGACACCGCCTGTCCCATCTGGACCGACCCACCGAGCTGGCCCACCGCGAGCGTGAGGACGGTGGGGAGTACCAATGGCGGCGTGACGGCGAGATCCATCTGTTCAACCCCAAGACCGTGTTCAAACTGCAGCACGCGACCCGCGCCAAGCGCTATGACATCTTCAAGGAGTACACCTCCGCGGTCGACGACCAGGCAGCTCACCTCGCCACCCTGCGGGGCCTCATGCACCTCAAGACCGGCACGCTCCCCGTTGTACCCATCGACGAGGTGGAGCCGGCCTCGTCCATCCTGGCCCGGTTCTCGACCGGGGCCATGTCCTACGGTTCGATCTCGGCCGAGGCCCACGAGACGTTGGCCATCGCCATGAACCGGCTGGGCGGTCGTTCCAATACCGGCGAAGGCGGGGAGGATCCCGATCGCTTCACGCGGGACGCCAACGGCGATTTGCGGCGCAGCGCCATCAAGCAGGTGGCGTCGGGTCGATTCGGGGTCACCTCCGAGTACCTGGTCAACGCCGACGACCTCCAGATCAAGATCGCCCAGGGGGCCAAGCCGGGCGAGGGCGGCCAACTGCCCGGGCACAAGGTATCCCCGTCGATCGCCAAGACCAGGTTCTCGACCCCGGGCGTCGGCCTCATCTCGCCGCCGCCCCACCACGACATCTACTCCATCGAGGACATCGCCCAGCTCATCCACGACCTCAAGTCGGCCAACCCCAGGGCCAGGGTCCACGTGAAGCTGGTGGCGGAGGTGGGCGTGGGCACGGTGGCCGCCGGGGTGGCCAAGGCCCACTCCGACGTGGTGCTCATCTCCGGCCACGACGGGGGGACGGGGGCCACGCCCCTTACCTCCCAGAAGCACGCCGGGATCCCCTGGGAGCTGGGCCTGGCCGAGACCCAGCAGACACTGCTGGCCAATGATCTCCGCGACCGCATCGTGGTGCAGGTCGATGGCCAGATGAAGACGGGCCGGGATGTGGTCATCGGCGCCCTGCTGGGTGCCGAGGAGTTCGGCTTTGCCACCGCCCCGCTGGTGGTGTCCGGCTGCATCATGATGCGGGTCTGCCACCTCGACACCTGCCCGGTCGGCATCGCCACGCAGAAGCCCGAGCTCCGGGCCCGCTACTCGGGGACACCCGAGTTCGTGGAGACCTTCTTCGAGTACATCGCCGAGGAGGTCCGTGAGCACTTGGCCGCGCTCGGGCTGCGCTCCCTGGAGGAGGCCATCGGCAGGGTGGACCTCATCGATCCGGCCCAGGCCATCGACCACTGGAAGGCCAACGGCCTCGACCTCACGCCCATTCTGGTGCAGCCGGAGCTCCCCGAGGGGGCGGTGCGCTACTGCATCCACGAGCAGGACCACGGCCTCGACCGCGCCCTCGACCATGCCTTCCTCGACCAGTGCCGTCCGGCCATCGAGCACGGTACCCCGGTGAAGGCCGATATCGAGGTGACCAACGTGGACCGCACGGTGGGCACCCTCCTCGGCTTCGAGATCACCGACCGCCACGGGGCGGAGGGGCTTCCGGAGGGAACCATCGACCTCACGTTCCGCGGATCGGCTGGGCAGAGCTTCGGGGCCTTCGTGCCCAAGGGCGTGACCATGCGTCTGTGGGGCGACGCCAACGACTACCTGGGCAAGGGCCTGTCGGGGGGCCGGATCATCGTGCGCCCCCCCGACGAGTCGACCTTCGCCGCGGAGGACAACATCGTGGCCGGCAACGTGATCCTCTACGGCGCCACCGCCGGTGAGGTCTTCCTGCGCGGGCAGGTCGGAGAGCGGTTCTGCGTGCGCAACTCCGGGGCCATCGCCGTGGTCGAAGGGGTGGGCGACCACGCCTGCGAGTACATGACCGGAGGCCGGGTGGTGGTCCTCGGGCCCACCGGGCGCAATTTCGCTGCCGGCATGTCCGGAGGCATCGCCTATGTCTACGATCCGGAGGGGCAATTGGCCCGCATCTACAACCACGAGGACGTGGACCTCGAGCCCCTGTCGGCCGAAGACCGGGTCTGGCTCAAGGATCGGGTGACGATGCACCGCGACGAGACGGGATCCGAGGTCGCCCGCCACATCCTGACCGACTGGATCAGCGCCTCGGAGCAGTTCGTCACCGTGATGCCGAAGGACTACCGCCGGGTGCTCGAGGCCACCGAGCTGGCCGTGGCCGAGGGTCGTTCGGTCGAAGAGGCCGTCATGGAAGCCTCCCATGGGTGACATCACCGGGTTCTTGAAGTACCCGCGGGAGCTCCCCGCCCGGCGCCCGGTACCGGTGCGCCTGCGGGACTGGAAGGAGGTCTATGAGCCCCTTCCGGTCGAAACCGCACGGCAGCAGGGCGCCCGGTGCATGGACTGCGGGATCCCCTTCTGCCACGAGGGCTGTCCTCTGGGCAATCTGATCCCCGAATGGAACGACCTGGTCTACCGCGACGACTGGTCAGAGGCCATCGAGCGGCTGCACGTCACCAACAACTTTCCCGAGTTCACCGGCCGACTGTGCCCAGCGCCCTGTGAGGGATCGTGCGTGCTGGGCATCAACGACGACCCGGTCACCATCGAGCGGATCGAGTACGAGATCATCGAGCGTGCCTGGGCCGAGGGGTGGGTATCGCCCGTGGTCCCTGCGGTGCCCACCGGCAAGCGGGTAGCCGTGGTGGGGTCGGGTCCCTCGGGGCTGGCGGCCGCCCAGCAGCTGGCCCGAGCGGGGCATCAGGTCGTGGTCTTCGAGCGCGCCGAGAAGCCGGGTGGACTGCTTCGCTACGGGATCCCCGAATTCAAGATGGAGAAGGCGGTCCTCGACCGCCGGCTCGACCAGATGGTGTCCGAAGGGGTGGAGTTCCGGTGCCGGGTCTCGGTGGGGGAGAGCGCCGCCGAGGTGAGAGGGGCGCTGGCCCCCGACGTCACGCTGGTCGGTGCCCGAGACCTGGCCGACCAGTTCGACAGCGTGGTGTTGGCCGGGGGAGCCACCCTGCCCCGCGATCTGCCGGTTCCGGGACGGGACCTGGCGGGTATCCATCTGGCCATGGACTACCTGAAGCCCTCCAATCTGGTGCAGGAGGGCGTGCTCAAGTCGTCGCTCATCTCGGCCGAGGGGAAGCACGTGGTGATCATCGGTGGCGGGGACACCGGGGCCGACTGTCTCGGCACTGTCCATCGCCAGCGGGCACTCAGCGTCCACCAGCTGGAGATCATGCCCCAGCCTCCTCCCGATCGTGCCGGCGACAATCCCTGGCCCACCTGGCCGCTCATCCTCCGCACCTCTGCCGCCCTCGAGGAGGGGGGGGAGCGGGTCTTCTCGGTGACCACGGCCGAATTCCTGGACGACGGATCGGGCCATGTGCGGGCTCTCCGCGGAGAAGAGGTCGAGGTCGTCTACGACGACAGTGGCCGCCCGGAGTTCCGCCCCGTAGAGGGTTCGCAGTTCGAGCTGCCGTGCGAGTTGGTATTGCTGGCCCTCGGATTCCTGGGGACGGAGCGGGACGGTGTCGTGGCCGAGCTGGGCCTCGAGGTGACGGCCCGGGGGACCGTGGCTGCCGACCCGTCGTGGTCGACCAACGTGGGGGGCGTGTTCGTCTGTGGCGACATGACCCGAGGACAGAGTCTCATCGTGTGGGCCATCGCCGAGGGCCGGTCCGCAGCGGCATCGGTCGATCGGTACCTCATGGGTCAGACGGCCTTGCCTGCCCCGATCGTTCCCGGACAACTCGCCCTCCGCTGAGCGGTCTCCGGTACACAGCTGTCCTCGGCGGCGCCGCCCTCCCGGCCCCCCAGACGGACCGGCTCCGGACGACCCGGGTGGCCTACCGGTAGTTTGGCAGTGCGGGTCGCAGGTCGGGCGCGACCGGAGCGGCTAGATGAGCCAGCACCCCATCGTCGTGAGGAGCCGGCGAGCCATCCGTCGCCAGGACTCGCCCGATGTCAGCAGCCCCACCCCGAGCGCGACCAGCGTCAGGCCAATGAACCAGAGGGGTTTGACGTCCACACCAGTGAAGGGCAACTGCTCCGGCGCGGCTGCGGCCGGGACGGTTGCCGGTGACGCCGCAGGGGTCGGTGGTGCAGCGG
>JADEYI010000776.1_pt1 | contig 35249 bp, 32 predicted proteins | sample 8542331 | NCBI WGS metagenome assembly JADEYI01 (sample SAMN16510988, study PRJNA670497) | mine drainage metagenome | isolation source: biofilm near Copperflume 1 | place: Germany: Marsberg coppermine Kilianstollen | collected 2018-02 | reverse complement strand
TCACCCTGAGCGCAGCGCATGGGTCCCGGATCCGGGATTCTTCGCTGCGCTCAGGGTGACAGCAGAGCCCTGTGCCGAGGTTCCTAGCGGCGGCGCATTGACTGGAGGGCGCGCGCGCCGCGCGCGATTCGATCCGCAGACGTCGCATGGCCGCGATTAAATCGTCCATTGCACGTGCGTCAGCGCATCGCAAGAGCGTCGCGCACGAGCGGATTGCGCCGGCCGTGTTGACCTGCCGCGGAGCGGGCCGGTAGTATGCGCCGGCGGGGTGGAGCAGTCTGGTAGCTCGCCGGGCTCATAACCCGGAGGTCAGAGGTTCAAATCCTCTCCCCGCAACCACGTAATCATTTTCGCGCATCCACGAAATCGTTCGTTATTCAGAATCGCGCCAGGCCGGACGCCGCATGAGTCGGTGACCGGCGGCAATCGCGTGGTTCGACCGCCATCTGTCGCGAGCCTGCGCCGGCAGACCGGCGCGATCGCTTCAGGACGGGCTGGGGAGGTCGTTGGGCGATCGCGCGACAGTCGGGATCGGACCCGGCGATCGCGCGGATGCGACAAAGAGCCCTGTGAGAATCATAGCAGATCGATGAATTTCGCCATTTTTGACAATTATCGCTATCCAAGAGTATCACGGGGCTGGTTTCCTGCCGCAAAACTTGCTTAGAGTGGATGTTGTGGATGAGACACGGTCAAACAAACTCGGCGGTTCCGCAACGCCGCCCAAGGTTCTAACGGTTCGCGAGCTGTCTGAGTACCTGCGCGTGCATCCGACGACAGTCTATCGACTGCTGAGGGCGCGGCAACTGCCCGGCTTCCGGGTCGGCAGTGAATGGCGCTTCAGTATCGATATGATCGATCGCTGGCGTTCGGGTGAAGAGCAGGCCTCGGTCGAGGTCGGCGATCGGCGCAAACGCAGCGGCTGACCGCGCGCGGCAAATCCGTTGGGGCTGCGAGCGCGGAGCGCCAGGTAGCCGAAACCGCCGGGGGGGCGCGATGCGCGCCGCGGGCGGGATAGCGCAGCGAAGCGGTTCTGCGTGACGGACGATCATGGGCGTAGACGACATGGGCTCAGTGGATGGTCCGGGACGTGAGCGCCGACGCCGCTTCGAGAGCCGCCGATTGCGTCGTCCGACGGCGGAGTTGCAAAGCGGACAAGATCGGGAGAGCGCGCTAATGGCGTGAGCGACGAAGCCCCACACGGGATTCAACCGGCCAGCATCGATTCGTTATCAGCACGTCGCGCATCAATGAGTACGCCACGCTTGTTGCCGAGCGCACGAGTGGCTAATACTGACGTTCGGCATGATTGCTACCGCTGACGCCGATAGATTCCGGCTACTTTATGAACTCGGCTGCGCCTTCGCCGCGCGGACCGATCTGGCCGAATTAATTCCCTTTGTAATTGCGAAATGCCGCGAGGCGCTCAATGCCGAAGCGGCCTCGGTGCTATTGCTCGACCGCGAACGCAACGAGCTCTATTTTCCCTACGTCTCGGACCAGCAAGCCTCGGTCGCCGAAGTGCTGATGGGGCTGCGGCTGCCGGCCGACCAGGGGATCGCGGGCGCCGCTCTGAGCAGCGGCGAGGCGCTGATCGTGGCCGACGCGCAGACCGACCCGCGCTTCTATGCGGGAATTGATCGCCAGACCGGCGCGGTCACCCATAGCGTACTGGCGGTGCCGCTCAAGACCGCTGAGGGCACCATCGGGGTGCTCGAGGTGATTAACCGGTGCGGTGGCGGATCGTTCGGGCTCGATGAGCTGGCGTTCCTGCAGGGCGTGTCCGGCAGTATCACGATCGCGATCGATAACGCGCGGACGTGTGGCGAACTGCGCATCTCGGAGGCCAGCCTGCGCACCCAGGTCGGCGTGCTGCGCCGCGATCTCGCACGCGATGGCCTGTTCACCGAAATCGTCGCCAGCGGACCCGCGATGGCGGAGGTTTTCGCCCTGATGGAGAGCGCGGCGGCGTCCTCGATTGCGGTCCTGATCGAGGGCGAGACCGGCACCGGCAAGGAGTTGGTGGCCCGCGGGATCCATCGCGCGGGCGCGCGTAGCGAGGGGCCGTTCGTCGCGGTGAATTGCGCGGCGCTGCCCGAGACCCTGCTCGAAAGCGAACTGTTCGGCCATCGGCGCGGCGCGTTTACCGGCGCGGTGCGCGACAGTCCGGGGGTCTTCCGGGCGGCCGCTGGCGGCGTGGTCTTTCTCGATGAAGTGGCCGAGATGCCGCTCTCGATGCAGGCCAAGCTGCTGCGCGTACTCGAGCAGGAAGAGGTTTTGCCGGTCGGCGAGAGCTTTCCCACCAAGGTCGACGTGCGGATCCTGTCGGCGAGTAATCGCGACTTGAAGGGCGAGGTCGCCCGGGGCGGCTTCCGCGAGGATCTCTACTACCGGCTGGCCGCGTTTCCGATTCCGCTGCCGCCACTGCGCGAGCGGCGCGAGGATATCCCGTTGCTGACCAGCCGCTTTATCAGCGTGGCGGCCACGCGGCAGCACAAGCAGGTCTCGGCGATTGAGCCGGCGGCCCTCGACCTGCTGTGCAAATTCGGCTGGCCGGGGAATATCCGCCAGTTGCGCAACGAGATCGATCGGGCGGTCGCCTTGGCCCGCGACGGCGCCACGATCGGCCCGGCGCTGCTCTCGGCCGCAGTGCGCGGCGCGACTGCGGCGACCACGCCATTGACGGCGCCAGTGCTGGTCGCGTCGCGACCAGCCTCCAGCGTCAGCGAATCGCGCCGGCCACTGCGCGAGGCGCGCGCCGCGTTCGAGGCCGCGTATATCGCTGAGGCGCTCGGAGCCCATCATGGCAACGTCTCGCGGACTGCCGAAGCGCTGGGTATCTCGCGGCCGGCGCTGCAGGAAAAAATGAAGTCGTATCATCTCCGCTAGGGAACCTCTGCACCAGGCTCTGCGGTCGCCCTGAGCGCAGCGCATGGGTCCCGGATCCGGGATTCTTCGCTGCGTTCAGAATGACAACCTAACTTGTGCAGAGATTCCCTAGGCGGAGGCTGCCGCAATTTCTTGGCACCCCCTGCCAATTTTGATTTGCACCACCGGTCTTTGTCGCCCGCTCGTCGTAAACCTGTTCTACAAATAATCGAGCATAATCAGGGGATTGGTAACAATCCCTGGCGCGTTCTGTAGATGGCACCAGGATTGCTTTAACTATCCTCCGACCGGATCGAGCGGGGGGTTCATGATCATGCGACAGGCGCAAATTCAGAGGCGAGGATCGGCGCACGTAATGGGCAAGCGATCGCGGCGCGGCGCGCGGCGCTCGAGCGATATCGGGGCGGCCGTGCTCAAGATCGCGCGCTTGCGCTATCGATTGTTCCACGAAAAGTTCGGCCGCGACCCCGGGCCCGACGATCCCTTGTTCTTCGCCTCGGCCAAGGGTGAGCCGATCGTCGCCAGCGCCGACGAGATGTGGCGGCAGGTGTTCGACGCCGCCGCGGCAACGCGCACTGATTTTCTTTCGGTAATGAAGTTTCTGGGTCTCGCTTGATCATTTAATCCAGCTTTGCGGAGGCCGCGCGGGTGCGCCCGGTATCGAAGAGGGGGTCTCTTCAAAGCAGCGGCGCATTCCCGTGCCGACGCGCGGGCGCCGCGTCGGTTCGCGATCGCGCGCAGATTGGCGTGACCGTTCGATGCCACGCGGCCATCGCGCGGCATGCTTTCGTCGGTGTCCACAATTCGCGATCCGCCCGTGGTCAAACCGCGTCGCGGACTCTATGCTGAAATTCTCCGCTTATTCAGAATGCTCGCGCGGCTTGTCGTGAGCGCCGCGAATCGCCTATGTAGGTGACGGGATCGGCATCCCGCGCCGAACGCCTTATCGGTTCGCGCGTGGCGCCCTCTTATCGGCGTCGGCAAATCCCACACCTTATCCAGGCAAAGGAGTTCATTTTATGGCCGGAATATTGGACGGCAAAGTGGCGATTATCACTGGCGCAGCTTCGGGAATCGGTCGGGCCACGTCACAAATCTTCGCCCGCGAAGGCGCCAAACTGCTCCTCGCCGACATGCAGGTCGAAGGCGGCAACGAAACTCTCAAAATGGTCCGGGACGCCGGCGCCGAGGCGATCTTCTTCAAAGTCGACGTCGCCAAGGCGGCCGAGACCGCGGCGATGGTGGCCCAGGCGGTCGCCAGTTTCGGCCGGCTCGATTGCGCCTTCAACAACGCCGGTATCGATGGGAAGGCCGGTCGTATCCATGAATGCACCGAAGAAAACTGGAACCGCGTGCTCGCGATCAACCTGACCGGCGTATGGCTCTGCATGAAGGCCGAGGTCGCCCAGATGCTCGCGCAGAAACAGGGCGGCGCGATCGTCAACACCTCGTCCGATGCCGGCCTGATCGGGGTCGCCGGGATGCCCGCCTACGTCGCCGCCAAACACGGCGTCGCGGGGCTGACCAAGGCGGCTGCGCTCGAATACGGACGCCACAATATCCGCGTCAACGCGGTCTGCCCCGGTCCGATCCGTACCCCGATGCTTGGCAAACTGCTCAACTCGCGGCCGGGCAGCGAAGAAAAAATGGCGCGCGCCGAACCGCTCAAGCGACTCGGCGAGCCGTCGGAAATCGGCGAAGCGGTCGCCTGGCTATGTTCCGATCGCGCCTCCTATGTGCATGGACTGCCGATGCCGGTCGACGGCGGCTACATGGCCACTTGATTTAGAACCGCGCTCGCGTTGCTCGGTATATGCAGCACCGAATCGCGTATCACGAGAGCGCTTCGTTGGGCAGTCAAAGAAAGGCGCCGTGGATCAGCGGATCCACGGCGTCTGCTTGATTACACGATGTAGAAAAATCAGCCCTAGCCGAGCAGCGTGCGGGCGACCACCTCGCGATGAATCGGCGCATTGCCCAGGTTGGCCTCGCCGGCCAGCGCCCGGCGATGGTACAGATGCATATCGTGCTCCCAGGTGAAGCCGATGCCGCCGTGGACCTGGATCGCCTCCGAGGTGACGTTCTTGCCCATGTCCGAGGCGTAAGCTTTCGCCATCGGCACCGCGCTGACCGACTCGGCGACGCGTTCGTCAACCGTCCAGCAGGCGTAGTAGGTCAGCGAGCGGGCGTTTTCCACCGCGACCATCATATCGACGCATTTGTGCTTGACCGCCTGAAACGAGCCGATCGGCTTGCCGAACTGCACCCGCGTCTTGGCGTACTCGACGGCGATATCGAGCGCCTTTTGCGCGGTGCCGACCAGTTCGGCCGAGAGCGCCGCGGCGCCGGCCTCGAGCGTGCGGCGCAGGATCGGCCCGCCGGCGCCCTCCTTGCCGATCACTTCGGCGGCGGCGACGTCGTCGAACTTCACGTGGCACATCCGGCGCGTCATATCGACGGTCTTGAGCTGGGTGACCGTCACGCCCTTTTCGCCGGCCGGGATGCAGAGGATCGTGAGGCCCTCTTCACCGGTGCCCGCGCCGGTGCGCGCGACGACAAAAATCACGTCGGCCACGTGTGCGTCGGGGACGAAGAATTTCTCGCCGGTGAGGGTATAGCCGGAGCCCTTTTTCACCGCTTTGAGCTCGACGCCGCCCGCGTCGAAGCGGCCTGCCGCCTCGGCTATCGCGACCGTCGCGATCATCTTGCCGGCCGCCATTTTGGCCAGCAGATCTTTCTTCTGCGCCTCCGAACCGCCCTCGAGCAGCAGCGGCGCACCGAGCATTGTGGTGGCAAAGAACGGCCCGGGGATCAGCGCCTTGCCGGCTTCCTCGGCGATTACCGTCAAATCGAGAAACGTACCGCCCTGGCCGCCGTAGGTTTCGGGGATCATCAGCCCCGGCCATCCGAGGCCCACCAGCTTGCCCCAGAAGGCGGCGTCGTGAGCGCTCTCATGGGCCATCATCTGGCGCACAAACTTGGTCGAACAGTTGTCGGTGAGGAAGCGCTTGGCCGCGTCCCGCAACATCTCTTGTTCTTCTGAAAAGCCGAAGTCCAACTTGCTCTCCTTCGTCGCCCGCCACGCCGGGTGATCGACGGAATCGATCATGCGTGCGACCGGGATTATGCTTGATTTCGTCTGTTCTGGCCTACCATTATCGATTGCGGACCTGCAAGCACGGATCGCGCGGCCGGCGTGCGCGACCGACGAGGTTAATCCCATGGCGCCAACCACCGAGAGCGAAACCCAGGCCCATCAGGCGGTCGTGCGCGAGGAGTTCACGCGCCAGGCCGGCGCCTATGCCGCGGCCCCCGTGATCACCGACGCCGATCGCATCGCCCGGCTGGTCGGCGCGATCGATCCGCAGCCGGCGGATCGGGCGATCGAAATCGCCACCGGGCCGGGCTACGTCGCAATGGCATTGGCGGCGCGTTGCCGCGAGGTGGTCGGCATCGACCTGACGCCCGCGCCGATCGCGATTGCCGAGCGCACCAGCCGCGAGCGCGGACTCGCCAACGTGCGCTTCCAGGTCGGCGAGGCGAGCCATCTGCCGTTCGCCGACGGCGCGTTCGATATCGCGGTCTGCCGCTTCGCGTTCCATCACTTCGAGCATCCCGCGGCGATTCTGGCCCAGATGCGCCGGGTCTGCCGGGTCGGCGGCACGGTCGCGATCGAGGATCTGTTCGCCAGCGAGAATCCGGCGCGCGCGGCGTACTACAATCAGGTCGAGCGGCTGCGCGACGGATCGCATACGCGGGCGCTGGCGCTGAGCGAACTGGTCGCGATGACGGCCGAAGCCGGGCTCGAGCTCGAGCGGATCCATTCGGACCGCCTGACGGTCAACACGGCCGCATGGCTGGCCAGCGCACAGACCCCGGCCGCCAAGGCCGCCGAAGTCCGCCGCCTGCTCGACGACGATCTGCGCCGCGACTTGAGCGGGATGCGCCCGTTTAGCGACGCCGCCGGGCTGCGCTTTATCCAGCGCATCGCCGCACTGGTCTGCCGCAAGCTCTGAACGAAGCCGGCGGCGCGCGCGGCCGGCGCCGCGATCGGAGTTCAGCCGGGCTTGTCGGAGATGAGCGCGAGGACGCCGCAATACTGGAGCAGGCCCGGGCGGTCGCCCAGCGGGCCGATCTCGAAGCCGGTGAAGAAGCCGGCGATCGGCGTCTGGCCAAGATACTGGCCGATATAGGCGGAATCATGATCCGCCATATTGTAGAGTCCTGAGCCGCGCGAGACACAATCGAAGTAGAGTCCGAGCGCGGCCGGCGCCGCGCGCCGCGCCACGACCTCCGCGAGCATCGCCTTGAGCTCCGTGCGCGAGCGTTCGGCGTCGCGCAGCACAAAGCCGACCATGTCGCCGGCCTGCGCGCGATGAGCCACGGCGATCGCGCCCTGCTCGGCGCTGGCGCCGACGATATTGCGCACGAAGAAGTTGCCGCGCTCGATGCGATCGGCGCCGGCCTTGAGCGGCACGGCGAGAAAGACGAAGCCCAGCGCGCGCGGCAGATCGGCGGCGAGCGGCCCGGCGGCCTCGGCAAACACGTCCCACGCAGGGCGCCCGTCGAGTTCCATGATCACGTTGTCGCGCACGGCGGTCACGCGATGGGCCACGCCGAGCGGCGCGCAGGCGTTGGCGGTGCCGAGCGTGATCGCGAAATCGCCTGCGAGCAGCATCCCCGCCACCGCATTGCTGCTGACCACGTCGCCGCAGAATTGAAACGTCTCGCCGGCGGAGCCGTCTTCGCTGGCGCCGCCGCCGACAATGGTGACGCCGGGCAATTCGCGCGCGAGTGTCGCGAGAAAGGCGTCGGGTTCGAGGTTGTAGCTGTCGGGGAAGAGGCAGAGCAGATTGGTCGGGCCGAGATGCGGGCGCACGTGCGCGGCGATTTCGAGGGCGGCCTCACGCGCGCGTCCGCGCAACTGGGGGACGAACAGCCGGGTGGGCGTGATCGTGCCGCCGCCGATCACGGCGACCGCGATCGACGGTCCGCTTTCGAATTCGCGGCCGCCGGCGATCGCGCCGACCGTACCGCATCCGGCGACCTGCCCGGTGCCGGCCGCCGCGGCCACGCTGCGCATGATCAGCGGCCAGGCGGCGGCGTGCGCGCTGGCGGCGAAGCAGAGCGCGGCGTCGGCGACGCGCAGGCCCGCCTGGGCGAGCGCCGCGGCGGTCGCCTCGAGGGCGGCGGTGTGCGGGTTGGTGGCGGTCGAATAGCCGGTGCCTGCACGGATCATCGCTTGCCTCTGGCGGCGCGCGGCGGCCGCCGGCCGATAATTTCGAGCAGCGCGACCATCCGCCGGATGCCCGCGCCGAGCTCCTTGACCGGGATGCGCTCGTTGATGCCATGCACCCCGCGCAGCGCGGCGGCCGGCACTTCGATCGGGACGAAGCCGTAGCAATCGATGCCTTTTTGACGGAAATAGTGACTGTCGGTGAATCCCGCGATCATCGATGGGATCAGCGCGCAATGTTCGCTGTCAGCGAGCTGGCCGAGCGCGGTCATCATCGCGGACTTGCGCGGCGAGGATTCGGCCGGGAAGTTGAGCGTCACGTCGACCTTGATGCCGGGATCGCCGATCACCTTGCGCAGGCCCGCGACGATCGCCTGCGGGTCTTCGCCGGGCAGCAGCCGTCCGTCGATTTCCGCCGAGGCGCTGGCCGGGATAATGTTGGTCTTGGGGCTGCCGGTCAGCACGGTCGGCGTAAAGGTATCGCGCACCAGCGCATTCTGGCGCGGCACGGCGACGAATTTTTTGGCGAAGTCCGGATCACGCAGCGCAACCGCCAGATTGGCGAACTGCGGCGGGCCGCCGTCGAGTTCGCCGATCGCGCGGAAGTAGTCGCGCACCGGCGCAACGATGCGCATCGGCGGCTGGTAGGCGGCGATCTGGCCGAGCGCGCGGATCAGCCGCGTGACGGCGGTCGCGGCGGGCGGCACGGCGGCGTGGCCGGCGTCGCCGGTGGCCGTCAGGCGCAGCCATAGCGGGGTCTTTTCACTGAGCGAAATGTCGAAGTAGCGGCGGCCGTTGGGCCGCGTGTCGATGCCGCCGCCTTCGTTAAGCAGCGCGCCGGCGTCGGCGAAGACGTCGGCATGATGATCGACCATCCAGCCCGCGCCGAGCTTGCCGCCCTCCTCCTCGTCGCCGGTGGCGATAAAGACGACGTCGCGATCGAGCAGGATGCCGGCGCGCTTGATCGCGAGCATCGCCATCAACTCGATGACGCCGGGACCTTTGTCGTCGAGCGCGCCGCGTCCCCAGATATCGCCGTCCTTGATTTGCGCGGCAAAGGGCGGCACCTGCCATTCCTTGGGATTGGCCGGCACCACGTCCATATGGCTCAGCAGGACGATCGCCTTTTGATGGCGGCCGCTACCGTGCAGGCGCGCCGCCACGACGCCGCGGCCGGGCGCGGGCTCCCAGACCGTCGCCGGGATGCCGTCGGCGAGGAACTTCTGCTTGAGCATCCGGGCGGCCTCGAGTTCGTCGCCGGGCGGATTGGTGGTGTCGAGGCGGATGTAGGTCTGGAGCAGCGCGGTGGCTTCCTGGGTGAGCCGGCCGTAGTCGATCGCTTTGGGCCGCGGCGCCGGATCGACCAGTTGCCGATCATCGGCGCGCGCCACCGGGCGCATCGCGATGCTGAACGTCGCGGCCAGCGCGAGGGCAAGGCCCGCGGCGGCCGCGCGCAGGCGGGTCATCTGCCGCGCGCCGCGACGCATATTCAGCGCTCTCCGTAGTTGAAAATATCGATCACCGATTGCAGGAAGATCGCCGCCGGCGCGCCGTCGATCACGCGATGGTCGAAGGTGAGGCTCAGCGTGATCATCGAGCGCGGCGCGATCGCGCCGCGATGGACGGCCGGCTTCTCGACGATGCGGCCGACGCCCAGGATGCCGGTCTCGCCGGTGTTGAGAATCGGGGTGAAGGCGTCGACGCCGAAGGTGCCGAGGTTGGTAATCGTGAAGGTGCCGCCGCTCACGTCGCCGAGCTTGAGTTGGCCGGTGCGCGCGCGCGCGCCGAGATCTTTGGTCGCGGCGGCGATTTCGCGCAGCGTGCGCCGATCGGCGTGCGCGATCACCGGCACGATCAGCCCCTCGTCGAGCGCGACCGCCATCCCGACGTTGACCTCGGGAAGCATCAGGATAACTTCTTCGGCGAGCCGCGAGTTCATCCGCGGATGCCGCACCAGCGCGCGCGCGACGGCATGGATCAGCAGGTCGGTGTAGGTGAAATCGAATTCGCGGACGAGGCGCGCGCGCAATTCGGTGGCGGCGGTCACGTCGGCTTCGGTGGTGATGGTGAGTTGCGCGGTGTCGCGCAGACTCTGATGCATCCGGGTGGCGATCGTGCGGCGCATCCCGCGCATCGCGAGTGTCCGCATCTGCGGCTTCGACGACGAATCGGCCGCGGCGGAGACGGCGGGCGACGCCGATGGTGCCGCCGCGATGGCCGCCGCTGGCGCGCCAGTCGTCGATCCGGCGCCGGACGCGGCGTGCTCGATATCCTCGCGCGTGATGCGCCCGCCGGGGCCGGTGCCGGTCACGCGATCGAGATCGACCTTGAGCTCGGCGGCGAGCTTGCGCGCAACCGGACTGATCGCGCGCCGGCCGGCCGCCGCGGGCGCCCCCGCGGGCGTGTCACTGCCCGATGCATTGGCGGCCGAAGCATTGTGGGCGGACGCATTATGATTGTCGGGCGCGGCGGCGTGCGGTGCCGCGGCGACCGCTGGAGCGGTGGCGGCGAGCGCGGCGGCGTCCTCGCCGGCCTCGGCGATCAACGCGACCGCGCGTCCGCATTCGACGATCGCGCCCTCGCCATGCAGCCACGCGGCGAGCGTGCCGGCGGCCGGCGCCTCGACCACGTAGAGCACTTTTTCGGTTTCGACTTCGTAGAGCGGTTCGCCCAGCGCGACATTCTCGCCCGCGGCCTTGAAGAAGCGCTGGAGCGTGCCCTCATGCATCGTGAGCCCGAACTTGGGCATGGTCACTTCGACGGCCATTTGCGGATTCATTCCGGCGCGGCGCAGAGTGTGATGCTCGTTCGACAGATTGACGGGTTTCCCGATCGCGGGATTCTTCGCTGCGCTCAGAATGCCAATGCGGCGCGCCCAGCGATAGTCATCGATCGGCTGACACGCAACGCGCGCTCAGCGGCCGACCAGTTCGCGGATCGCCGCTTCCAAACGCACCTCGCTCGCCAGGGCGGCCTTTTCGAGCGGCGGGCTGAAGGGAATCGGCACGTCGAGCGAAGTCACGCGGCGCACCGGACCGTCGAGAAAATCGAAGCCCTTTTCGCCGATCAGCGCGGCGATATCGGTGGCGGCGCCGCCGCGCAGATGGCCCTCGTCATAGACCACGGCGCGATTGGTTTTCTCGACCGACGACAGGATCATCTCCTCGTCGAGCGGAATCAGCGTGCGCGGATCGATCACTTCGACGCTGATGTTGTCTTTGGCCAGCCGATCGGCGACGCGGATCGCCTGCGGCACCATCGCACCGATCGCCACGACCGTCACGTTCTCGCCGGGGCGCTTGATCGCGCCCTTGCCGAGCGGCACCAGATAGTCGCCCGCGGGAATCTCCTCGCGCCGTCCGCCGAGCGCGCCGTGCTCGAAGACGATGACCGGATTGTCGTCGCGAATCGCGCTCTTGAGCAGCCCCTTCATGTCGGAGGCGCATGACGGCACGACCAGCTTGAGTCCGGCGACACTCAAAAACTGCGCATAGACGGTCTCGGAATGCTGCGCCGCCGCCCCGCCCATCGCGCCGTAGACCGCGCGGAAGGTGATCGGCAGTTTGGCCTGCCCGCCGGACATGTAGCGGAGCTTGGCCGCCTGGTTGCAGACCTGGTCGAAAGCACAATAGAAGAAGCTCGCGAATTCGACTTCGCAAATCGGCCGCGTCCCGGCCATCGCGGCACCCACCGCCGCGCCAACGAAGCCGGCTTCCGCGATCGGCGTGTTGCGCACGCGGGTGGGACCGAATTTGTCGATCAGCCCCTTGGTCGCGCCGAACGCGCTCAGCACCACGTCCTCGCCCATCACGAAAGTCAGCGGATCGCGCTCCATCTCTTCGCTGAGCGCCTGATTGATCGCCTGGATATAGGTGGTAACCGCCATCGCATCAGCTCCTTGGCCGGATCGGAAAAATCGCGCCGCTATGGGCCCTCAGGCAACCATGTCTATTCGGTAAAGACGTCGTCGGTCACTTCGGCGGCGTCGGGCAGCGGGCTTTCGCGCGCGAACTTGATCGCGGCCTCGAGTTCGGCCTCGGTCTCGGTCTTGATCCTGGCCAGTTCGGCGGCGCTGATTTTACCCGACTCGGCGGCGAACTTGTCGAAGCGGATCAACGGGCAGCGCAGCTTCCATTCGCTGACCTCCTGCTCGGTGCGATACGACGCCGCGCCGAGGAAGGCCTGCTCGCCAACCACGTGGCCCTCCCAGCGATAGGTCTTGCATTCCAGCAGGGTCGGACCCTGGCCGGCGCGGGCGCGGGCGATTGCTTCGCTGGCGTAGCGATAGACTTCGAGCACGTCGTTGCCATCGACGATATGGCCGGGAATGTCGTAGGCCTGCGCGCGCACGGCGATATCCTTGACCGAAGTGACCGTGCTCATGGGAGTGAACTCGCCGAAGCCGTTGTTCTCGCAGACGAAGACCACCGGCAGTTTCCAGACGGCGGCCAGGTTAAGCGATTCGTGGAAGGTGCCTTCGTTGGAGGCGCCGTCGCCGAAGAAGCAGGCGGTGACGTCGTCCTTGCCGGCGACCACCGCGGCCAGCGCCGAGCCGGTGGCGATCGGCAGACCGGCGCCGACGATGCCGTTGGCGCCGAGGATGCCGAGCGCGAAATCGACGATATGCATCGAGCCGCCCTTGCCCTTGCAGTAGCCCGTACGCTTGCCGAAGATCTCGGCCATCATGCGGTCGAGGCGGCCACCCTTGGCGATCAGATGGCCGTGGCCGCGATGGGTCGAGGTGATGCGATCGGTCTTGCGCAGCGCGGCGCAGACGCCGGTCGCGCTGGCCTCCTCGCCGATCGAGACGTGGACGAAGCCGGGAATCTCGTTGGCGGTCGCGAGGTCGCGGATTTTGGCCTCGAACAGGCGAATCCGGGTCATCGAGCGGTACATATCGAGCAGGATATCTTTGCCGAGATCCATCGCGGGTCACCTCGTGCGCAAGGTCGCTCAGGGGTCGCGGGTAATCTGCGCCGATTAACGGGCGATCGTCAAACAGTTGCGCATCGCAAGCGCCGCGCGGGTTTGCGCGGAGACCAGCGGCGCGCTCAGAATGCCGCGATGCGCACGGCGGCGAAACCATCGACGAAGGCGACGACGGCGCGCGGAAGCCGGAGCGGTGACGCCGCGGGCGACGCGTCCGCGGCGGTGACCGGCGCGACGGTCGGCGCAATTCTGCGCGTCCTGCGGCGCGCGGCGCGCGGATGGAACGCGCCCGTGCTCACCCTGATGGCGGCCGAGAAGCATGACCCGTTCCTCACGCTCATCGGATGTATCCTGAGCCTGCGAACCAAGGACGAGACTACCGCCGTCGCCGCGCCGCGCCTGTTCGCCCGCGCGCGCACGCCGGCGGAAATGCTCGCGCTGACGGCTCGCGAAATCGAGGAGCTGATCTTCCCGGTCGGCTTCTACCGGACCAAGGCGCGCGTGATCCTCGGCATCTGCCGCGACCTGATCGATAAATTCGAGGGCCGGGTGCCCGACGAAATCGAGACGCTGACCACGCTCAAGGGGGTCGGCCGCAAGACCGCCAACCTGGTCGTGACCGAATCGTTTCGCAAGCCGGGCATCTGCGTGGATACGCATGTGCATCGGATTTCCAATCGCTGGGGGTTGGTTACCACCAAAACCCCCGACCAGACCGAGCGTGCATTGCGCGCCGCACTGCCGCGCCGCTACTGGATCGAGTACAACAGCCTGGTGGTCGCCTTCGGCCAGACCATCTGTCATCCGGTGTCGCCGTGGTGCTCGCGCTGTCCGGTCGCGCGGCATTGCCCGCGCCGCGGCGTGACCCATTCGCGCTAGACGGTGCGGCGCGTGACGCGATCGCATGGCCTGGGCCGCAGGGAAAAATCAGGCCGGCAACAATTCGCATGAGGTAAGTATCGATGGCTATGGAAGCGGGATTTATCGGGCTGGGTTCGATGGGTCTGCCAATGGCGACCAACCTGATCGCGGCGGGCGCCAAGCTCATCGTTTACAATCGCACCGCGGCCAAGGCCGCGCCGATCGTCGCGCAGGGCGCCGCGCTGGCGAAAGCGCCGGGTGATGCGGCGACGGCGGGCGGTATCGCAATCACGATGCTGGCCGATGACGCGGCGCTCGAGAGCGTGGCGACCGGCGCCGACGGACTCGCCGCGCGCCTCGGCGCGGGCGGCATCCATCTTTCGATGAGCACGATTGCGCCGGCGACCGCCACGCGGATGGCGCGCTATCACGCCGAGCGCGGCAGCATCTACGTCGCGGCGCCGGTCTTCGGCCGGCCCGACAATGCGGCCGCGCGCCAACTGGTGGTCTGCACCTCGGGACCGGCGGCGGCCAAGGAGCGCGTGCGTCCGCTCCTCGAAGCGATGGGCCGCGCAATCTTCGACTATGGCGAGGAGCCGGGCGCGGCCAACGTCGCCAAGCTGACCGGCAACTTCCTGATCGCGGCGGCGCTCGAGGCGATGGCCGAGGCCTTCACGATGGCCGAGCGCAACGGCCTCGATCGGGTCAAGGTCGCCGAGATGCTGGGCAAGACGCTGTTTGCCTGTCCGGTCTATCAGCGCTACGGCGAGATGGTCGCCGCCAAGCGCCATCTGCCGGCCGGCTTCACCCTGCCGCTGGGGCTCAAGGATGTCGAACTGGTGCTCAAGACGGCGGGCGACGCGCGGGTGCCGATGCCGCTTGCGGCGGTGGTGCGCGACCGGATGATCGCCGGGCTGGCGCATGGGCGCGAGGCGATGGACTGGTCGGCGCTGGCGCTCGGGGTGCTCGACGACGCCGGCCTCAGTTAGGCGCGGCGCCATGACGCTGTCCCGCCGCCTCGCCTGCGCTGCATGCTGTGCGTTGCTGTCCGTAACGCTATTGGTCGCGGCGCCCTGCCCGCAAGCCCAGGCGATCGACTTCTATGAGCTCCAGATCTACACGGTCGAGACCGCACCGCTCGGCCATTTCATGCTCGAACTGCATTCCAACTCGGTGACCGACGCATACAATCACCAGACCCAACTCCCGCTCTACCAGTTGCATAACACGCTCGAACTCACCTACGGCCTGCTGTCATGGCTCGAAGTTGGGCAATATCTGTGCACGGCGCGGCTCAACGCCGGCACTTATGAATATGCGGGCGGCCGCACCAAGGTCCATTTCAGCCTGCCGCAGACCGAGCCATGGCCTATCCAGTTCGGCGTCAATATCGAGCTGCAATATATGCGGCGTGAAGCCGTCACCGACCCGTTCAATATCGAAGTGATGCCGATTATCCAGGGCGAGCTGAAGGGCTTTCTGCTGGTCGCCAATCTGAGTTTTGAAAAACAATTCAGCGGCCCCGGTACGCATGCGGGGGTCGGCTTCGGGCCTGCGGGCGAGATTACCTATCGCCTGCACGATCGATTCGCCTGGCTCGAACCGGCGCTTGAATACTACGGCGACCTGGGCCCACTCCAAGCGCCGGCCGGATTGAACCAGCAACAGCAGTTCATCGTGCCCTCGGTGAATCTCTATTTGACGCCGCCCCTGGAGTTAAACCTGGGGGTCGGGGTCGGGGTGACGCACGCCTATAGCGGCGATTTCGTCAAGACGACGGTCGGCTGGATTTTTTAGTGATCTCCGCAGCACGCGGCGTTCGTCGCCAGGAAATCGCATACCCCCGCGCCGAACGTCGCGCGCACCTCGACATCGTTCGGCACCAACAATCTGATCACTGGTGCGGTATTTCGATAATGCGGCGGTGCTGGTCGGCGCGGGAATCAAATCGCGATCGAATTCGTCTAATAGGGTAATCCGCCGGTTGCGGCCGTCCGTATATCAGGTGGGACTGATATTAAAAGTGCGGCGCTCTAATGAACCTCTGCACAAGTTAGGTTGTCATTCTGAGCGCAGCGAAGAATCCCGGAGCCGGGACCCATGCGCTGCGCTCAGGGTGACAGCAGAGCCTGGTGCAGAGGTGCTCTGATGGATCATTTTCGTCATTGCACGCCGCGGATGGCTTAACTATTGTCGATCGATACGCGCCGCGCCGTGCGCCTGCGCAAGCCGATTTCAAGTGCCCGAAACACGCCGTGACGAACAAAAACTCTGGCTGATCCTGTTCCAGATCAAGGCGGCGCGGGCGCGCCTGAATTTCCTCGTTCTGCAGCATTGGCTGTTCGCGACGCTGGCCATCGCGCTGGGCGCCACGGCGCTGATTTGCCTGGCGGCCGAGTTGCTCGGACCGCTAATGTTCCTCGGCAGCGCGGTGATCGTGGCATTATTCGCGCTGGCGGCGCTAATCCGGATCGCGCGAAGCGACCTGCGGTCCGGCGCAAGTATGGCGAAGGCGGCGCGCATCGCGGACGAGCGGGCGGGTCTCAAGGGCCGTCTGACGACCGTCCTGATGCTCGCCGACGCGCCCAAACCGTCGGTGCTGTGGCCCTATCTGGTCGAGGACACCTACGGCCTGCGCGAGGAATATGCGCCGGCGCGAATCGAGCCGCGGATCGTCTCGCGGGCCGTGTTCGGCCTGCTCGCGGCGCTCTTGCTGTTCGCTGCGGCAATGCCGTTTTCGGCGATCGCCCGCGGCGGGCGGCGCCGGCTGCCCGCATCGGCAATGGGTCCGCCGGGCCGGGTATCGGCCGATATCGACAGCCTCGAGATTCGGCCGGCCGATCCGGCGCTGCAGCCCAATGCGGAGATTTACGCCGACCCGGCGACGCTGCGGCGGCTTGAGGATAAGCTCTCGGCGGCCGGCAATCCCAATCGCGGTAGCGGCCAGGGTCTCGGCAAATTGATCAATCGTGCGCGCGAATTTGCCGACGCCGTGCAGAATAAATTGACCGGACGCAACGACGTGAACCGGCCGCCGATAAATCTGCGGCTCACGGCCCGGAACCAGGACACGACGGTGCGCGACCACGACCGGCCGCGCCGCCCATCGAGCAGCGCCTCCGGCAAGGGTGGCGGGATGGCCGGCAGCCTGCCGGGCAGCGAGCACGCCTCGACCCAGGGGCCCGGATCGTCGCCCGGCCAGCCGCCGATTACCTCGCTGCCGGCCGACCAGGCCGACCAGCTTGCGGGCAACAATCCCGCCGGTGCTAACCCCGCCGTCAGCCCGACGCCGCCGGGCCGTGCGCCCAACCCCTTGGTCGGCGGCGGCCAGGAGGCCGGCGGCGGCGCCAATCGCGGCAGCGGCAGCGACCCCGAGCATCTGTTCGGCGAGGCCAGCAATCAGCCGGTGGGCAGCGACAGCTTCAAGATTGCGATCGAAGCGGAGCCCTCGACCGAGGCCTCGGCGCCGGGCAGCCCGGGCTATCTGCCGCCCGATGTGCGCGTACCTCTAAACCAGGATCAGTACCCCGACGAACCGCTGGCCCGCGCCGCCGTGCCGGCGGGCGACCAGTTGACCATCAAGCGAGTATTCGAACGATGAATGAAGCCGTGGCCGCCAATCCCGCCGAGACACCGACGATTTCGGATTTCGCGCGCACCTTCCGCCGCATTCAAGCCGAAATTCACAAGGTGATCGTCGGGCATGAGCAGGCGATCGAGGAATTGCTGAGCGCGCTGTTCGCCGGCGGCCACGTGCTGATCGAGGGCGTTCCCGGCACCGGCAAAACCACCCTGGTCAAGACGCTGGGGCAGGCACTGAATTTGAGCTTCAACCGGATTCAGTTCACGGTCGATCTGATGCCCGCCGATATCACCGGCACGCGGGTGATCCTGTCGGGCGCCGACGGGCGGCGCGAATTCACCTTTCAGCCGGGACCGGTGTTCTGCCATATTCTGCTCGGCGACGAGATCAACCGGGCCACGCCCAAGACCCAATCGGCACTGCTCGAGGCGATGGCTGAGCTGCAAGTCACGGTCGGCGGCACGACCTATCCGCTGGCGCCGCCCTACTTCGTGATGGCGACGCTCAACCCGATCGAGATGGAGGGCACCTATCCGCTGCCCGAGGCGCAGCTCGATCGCTTCCTGTTCAAGGTCCGCCTGGGCTATCCGGGCGAGGACGAGCTGGTGCGGATCATCAGTTCGGCGACCGGTCCCGACGAGGCCGGCGTCATCCCGGTGTTCGCCGCGGGCGAGGCGGCGGCGCGCCTCGAGGGGCTCAAGCGGCTGGTGCGCGAGGTGATCGTCGCGCCGCCAATCGAGCAGTACGCGGCGCGCATGGTGCGCGCGACGCAGCCCGATAACTCGCGCGTGCTGGGCGACATGCGCGCGCCGATCCATGTCGAAGCGGTCAACCGCTATGTCAGCTTCGGCGCGAGCCCGCGCGGGGCGCTGGCGCTGATCCTTGGCGCCAAGGTGCGGGCGATGCTCGACGGGCGCGCGAATATCTCCTACGAAGATATCGATCGCGGCGCGCCGGCCGCCCTCGAGCACCGCATCATGCTCAACTATACGGCCCATTCGGATAACGTCGATGCGACCCATATCGTCGAGCAGGTCGTCAAGTCGGTACGCGCGGCGCGCGCCTGAAGGGGATTTCTCCGATGCTGGCAACCCGCGCATTCGAGCCCGATTTTCTGCGTCAGCTCGACGGCTTGATGCTCGGCACGCGCCGCACGCGATCGCAGCGTGCGGGCCGGCGGACGATCGGGCGGGCGCAGGGCGGCGGGATCGAGCCGGAGAATTTCCGGGCGTATACGGCGGGCGACGATCTGCGCTTTTTGGATTGGAACGCGCTCGCGCGCCACGATCAGCTAACCATCCGCACCTTTCGCGCCGACCGCCAGATTGAAATCACCGTGATGGTCGACGCCAGCGCCTCAATGGCGATCCCCGGCGACGACGACAAGCTCGGCCTGGCGCTGCTGCTCGGCGCCGGCCTCGCGTACATCGGGATGAGCGAGACCGATCCGGTGCGGCTGGCGGCGTTTGCCGCGCGGCGCGGCGGCACGCATCTGGCGACCACTCCGTTTCGCCGCCGGCGCGAGTCGTACGTCGACTTCCGGCCGTTCGTGACCGGGCTCGAATGCGGCGGCGAAACGCGGCTGACGGCGGCCGTGGGCGAGCTGCTCAAGGAGCGTCGCACGCCGGGCATCACCATCGTGCTGTCGGATTTTCTGGTCAGTCCGGGCGATTACGAAGACGCGCTGGGCCGCCTGCTCGCGGCCCATCACGAGGTCAAAATCGTGCACGTGATGGGCGATCGCGAGAGCACCGGCGACTATCCGGCGGGGGTCTACCGAGTGCGCGATTGCGAGACCGGCGAACTGCGCGACGTGAGCTTTGGCCCGCGCGAGAGCGCCGCGTGCCAGGCCCGCGCGGCGGCCCACAGCGCCGCGCTCAGCGCCTTTTGCGGGCGGCGCGGCATCATGTACGCGACCGCGTTCGGCGCCTCGCATCTCGACGAAATCATGAAGCGGGAATTCCCCCGCCTCGGCGTGATCGCATAGGCATCGTGGGCTTTCTCGATCCAGTCAAGCTGCTCTACGCGCTGAGCCTCGCGGCGCTGGTCGCGATCTATCTGCGTTCGCGTTCGCGCCCGACTATCGAGGTCTCCAGCCTGATGCTGTTCGAGGAGGTCGCCGCGCCGATCGCCAAAAGCCGCGTGCTGCGGCTCGACCTGATGTTCTGGCTCGAGGCGGCCGCGCTGGCCGCGCTCACGCTGACGCTCGGCGGGCTCTATATGCGCCGCGGCGTGCCGGTCAGCACCGCGCGCGAGCATGCGCTGATCTTTGACCTCGGCGCCGGGATGGGTGCGGTCGGCGAGAGCGGCCAATCGCGCCTGGCCGCGGCCCAGCAGGCGGCGGATGCGCTCGTCGCGGCGGCACCCGCCGGCACGCATTTCAGCGTGATCGGCTACGCGCTCGAAGCGGCGACGACGCGCCCCTCGAGTGCGCGGCCCGACGAGGTCCGCGCCGCGATCGGCGCGCTCGCGCCGGCGGCCGTCGCCACGCGCCCGGCCGCGCTGCGCGCCGCGCTGCTGCGCGCCCGAGGCGCCGGCGCGGTGACGCTGTATGCCGATCGGCCGCCACCGGCCGGCCTGATCGGCGAGGCCGGACTCGCCGCGGCGGTCGATTTTCACCAGGTCGGCGCGCCGGCCGCCAATCTGGCGATCGTCTCGATCGATCCGGGCGTGCCGCATTCCACGGTTGGGCGCGCGGTGGTGCGCAATTTCTCGCCGCGGCCCGAGCCCTGCGAACTGGTGATCGAAGCGGGCGGCCGTGAAGTCTTCCATTCGACTTTGATCGTCGAGCCGCGCGCCGCGATCGTCGTGCCCTTCGGGCCGCTGATGGCGGGCGGCCTGGTCCACGCGCGCATCGTCACGCCCGACGCGCTCGCGGCCGACAATCAGCGCTGGGCGCTGGCCCCGAGTATCGCGCAGGCCCGGGCCCTGGTACTCTCGCCCGACGCCGCCGCGCGCGACGACCTGGCGCGTATCGTACTGGCGATCAATCCGAACTACCTGGTCACCGCGGGCGATCCGGCACAACCCAAAACCTTCAATCGCGCGATCCATTACGATCTCGCAGTGCTGCACGATTGCAGCGTCGAGGGGATCGACGCCGCCGCCCGCCTGCTGATCTTTCCCGAACCGCACCTGCTCACCTCGCGCCTTCCGCAACTGCTGCCGGTGACGGGGTCGGTCGCGGTCGCCGAGATGCAGGAGCGCGCGGGCGCCGGGACGCTCGGCGCGCCGGTCCTGCTCGGTCCCGCGCGGATCGTCGATCTGCCCGGATGGATGACGGCGACGGCGCGCGGCGCCGGGATTGGCGACCACGACAGCTTTGCCTTGGCCGCGAACGGACGGATGGCCGACGGCGCCGTCGGCCTGATCGCGTTCGACGTGCGCAACCATCTGCTGCTCGATCCCGATCGGATGGACGCGCTGGTCGCCGTGGTCGATACGCTCAAACAGATCGTCGCGCCGCCGGGCCTGCGGATTGTCGCGACCGGCACGCTGGTCAGCGTGCCGGCCTTTGCCAGCGCGCGGATCACGGCGCCCGACGGCGCCACGCGCGTCGCGCTGCCCGACCAATGGGGCCGCGTGCAACTGCGGCCGCTCGAGGCGGGGCGCTACCTGATCGCCACAGCCGCCGGTGACGTGACCGTGATGGCGAACTATTTCGACGCGGGCGAATCCGACCTGTCGGCGCCCGCGGACGCAGCGCAAACCGCCGCCGTGCCGGCCAATCCCGCCGTGCTCAACACACTCAGCGTGCAGCCGGTCGCGATACCGCTGATCGCGCTGGCGCTGCTCGCCCTGCTGATCGAATCGATCGTGCTCGCACGCCGCGCCGCGCGCTGGGGCGTGAGCCATGTTTGAACGGCCGGTATTGCTGTGGCTGCTGTTGGCGGCGCCGCTGGTGGCGGCGCCCGGGCTGATCGCGATGCGCGGCGGGCGGCGGTTCGCAGGCACGCTGTCGACGATTATCCGGATCGCCGTGTTCGCCGCGCTGGTGCTGATGCTGGCCGGGCTGCGCGTGCCGATCAAGGCGCCGGCGCGGCATCTGTCGGTGATCGTCGCACTCGACCAATCGGCGTCGATCGCGCCCGATCAGCGGGCCTGGATGATCCGGCAGGTCGCGGCAATCCGCCACGCGATGGACCATCGCGACCAGATGGCGGTGATTGGTTTCGGGCGCGACGCGCAATTGCTCGCGCCGCTCAACGATCCCCGCCTGCTCAAGCTCGGCGCGGCCACCGTCGATTCGAGCGCGACCGATATCGCCAGCGCCCTGACCACCGCCGACGGCGTCTTTGCCGAGAGCGACGAAAAGCGCCTGGTGCTCCTGAGCGACGGCGTCGAGACCACCGCCAGCGCGCGCGACGAGGTGCCGGCGCTGAATCAGGACGGCGTGCGCGTCTTTACCGCGGCGCCGCCACCCTCAGCCGACGCGCGCGTCGCGCTGGCCGACTTCGCCGCACCCGCGACGGTCCATGCGTCGAGCAGCTTCGCGCTGCGGCTCGATATCGAGAGCGAGTCGGCCCATCCGGTGGACGCGCATATTCGGCTGTTGGCCGACGGCGCGGTGCTCGGCGGGCAGCAGGTTACACTGAGGCCCGGGCTCAATCGCTTCGAGCTGCCCTACCGGATCGATCGCCCGGGCGCTTATCTGTTGCGCGCCGAGGTGGCGGTGGCGCCGCCGCTGGTCGGCGTCGATCAGAGCGCCGAGACCAGTATCACGGTCGCGCCGCCGCCGCGCGTCTTGCTGATCTCGAGCAAGCCGCCCGAGAGCCTGGTCAAGGCGCTGACGCTGCGCGGCTACGATATCGCGACGGCGGCGCCGCGCGGCCTGCCCGACAATCCGCTGGCTTACCTGCAATACCAGGCGGTGATCGTCGCCAACGTGGCCAACGCGGCGCTCGCGCCGGCCGTGCAGGAGGCGCTCAACGCCTACGTCGGCGTATACGGCGGCGGCCTGATCGTCACCGGCGACAGCCTGCGCGACGACCAATTCCACGGCGGCGCGCTCGAGCGGACGCTGCCGATCAATTTCGTGCCGCAGCCGCCGCCGCCCACGCGCGAGCCGGTCGCGGTCTACCTGCTGATCGATCGATCCAATTCGATGAGCTACAACTCGCGCTTCCCGGCGGTGCGCGACGGCGAGCGAATTCACTACGCCAAGCAGGCCGCGATCGCCCTGCTCAATCAGCTCGACGATACCGACTACGCGGGCGTGATCGCGTTCGACTCGGAGCCCTACGTCCTCGGCCATATGCGTCCGCTGGGGGAGGATCGCGCAGACCTGGTCAATCGCGTCGCGCGGATCGAGCCGGGCGGGGGCACCGACTTCAAGGACGCGCTCGAGACCGCCGAGCGCGAGATCCTGGCCACCGGACTGCCGGTGCGCGAAGTGATCCTGCTGACCGACGGCGACACCAACCGCCAATATCACGATCACGACGAATTGATGGCCGACTACGCCAGGGAAGGCATTCCCGTCTCGACCATCAGGATTGGCCCCGACCTCGAGAACCTGCGCCTGCTGCAGGACTTCGCCAGCTCGACCGGCGGTATTTTCTACCGCGTCGAGGACATCACCAAGCTGCCGCAACTGCTCGTCCATCTGACCCACGAAGCGCAGAACTTCAAGCGCCACGAGCATTCCAGCGTCGACCTCGGCACCCATAGCTCGATCCTCAACGGGATCGGGCCGGCCGAGCTGCCGCCGATCGATTTTTTCGCCGAGACCGCGCTCAAGGATGACGCCGCGGTGCCGCTGACGATTCACAATCCCGCCCGGACCACGCCGCTGCTCGCGACCTGGCAATACGCGCTGGGGCGCAGCGCGGTGTTCGTCGCCGATCCGGATTCGATTGGCGCGATCGCCTGGATCCGCTGGGATCGCTACGCCGAGTTCTGGTCGCAACTGGTGAGCTGGGTCGCGCGCACGGGTGACGCCGGACCGTTCACGCTGGCGGCCAGCCAGGCCGCCGACGGCTCAGTGACGATCGAAGCCGACGCCGCCGACTCGTTCCCGGTCAACAACCTGTTTGCGCGGATCGGCGGCCATGGGCATGCCGTGGACGTCGCGATGACCCAGGTCGGAGCGACCCTCTATCGCGGCGAATCGGCGCCGCTGCCGCGCGGAAAGTACAGCGTGGTACTGATGATCAAGGCGGGCGATACCGAACGGGTGATTCTGGAGCATCGCATAGCGGTGCCGGGGCTCGAATCGCCGCAGGCCGCCGAGCTCAGGATTCGCCCACCCAACGTCGCCCTGCTGAGCGCAATCGCCAACGATACCGGTGGCGCGTTCGACGCTCCGATTGCGCGGATGCTGCGGCGCACGGGCGCCGCGATCGTCACCTACCGGTCGATCGATTCGACTTTGCTGCCGATCGTGATTCTGCTGATTCTGGGTGAGGTCCTGGTGCGCCGCCGAATGCTCGGCGATTAACCGGGCGTACCGGCTTTGGTACCCGCCCCGGCGCGACGGGGCGCTGCGGCACGCGCCGCCGATGCGCCGGGGGCGCGATCGGCGACACATGCCACGGCGCTGACTCAGTTGGCGTTGCGCAGCTCTTCGAGCTGGGCGGCCCCCTGATGCAACCGCCATTCGTCGATCGCCTCGACGTTGAAGCGCCAATCGCTACCGATCTTGAAGCCCGGGAGCTGGCCTTTCTTGAGCAGACGATAGATGGTTGAGCGATGCACGCGGAGGTAGTCCGAGAGCTCGCTTACGGTGAGGACTTTGGCGTCGGCCAACATTTCAAATTTGTTCCTTTTTGGATTCCCGAACATCTAAGAGAGCCGTTCGGATCAGTTCAGTTAATGAAAACCATCCGATGCCTTTTCGCGCAACCCTTATACTATCGCTACGTGACTAATCATCATTTTGACTATTCAAGCGATAGCGACCTTTACCTCGTTCCGCTTCACGCTCCAGCGGGTCAGCGTGACTGCTCTACGCGGTTTGGCGAGACACCGGCTGAAGCCATCCATAGCCGTCAGCTACGGGTTTTGACGCGCTGGGCGCGGCAATTATTCAAACTCGAAAATTCCTATTCAAGCTGAACTATTTATTGGCAGATCTATTATCTTGACTCCCTATGATTATCTTTAAGCGATCAATAATCTCTCTGTCAAGCATAGTCGCGTTCTCAATTCAACCCACTCGCCGACCCGCGAGCATTCGCCCGGCGGATGACCTTGTCGCAATCCGCTTGGGCGACTAGCTTGCGGGTCATCATGATGGTGTGCGGAAAATCGGGATCGCACGCGGCCGCGGACGCGACCTTGATGCGGCTAGCGGGTGCCGCCGTCGCGTTGGGCGATAAACACGTTCGGGAATGCGGATGCTAATCGCGGCGGGCAGTTATCGCTACGAAATCCGGCGCGCGGGTGCGGCGATCGCGATCGAGGAGGATAACTGCACCGCCGACTTGATTACCGGGGTGCGCCGCACGGCCACCGGCGACAATCGCCACGAGGTCGACGCCGCGCTCGATACGGCGGGCGTGGTCGCGCGCGTGACGGTGCGCTACCACCGCGGGATGTTTTCGCGCACGGCCACCTACGAGGCCGACGGCGAGGCGTTGCGCGGCCGGGTCAGCGCGGTCGCGGGTCACAATGAAGTGGTGGTCAAGCTCGGACGGTTTCGCGAGATCGACGCGGACCTGATCCTGTTCCGCGCGCTGCTCATCGCACATATCCGCGCGCGCGGACAATCGCGCTGGACCGGGCGCATCGCGATGATCGATCCGAACACCCTGGTCGCCGCGGCGCTCAAGCAGAGCGTCCGGCAGAGCGACGAGCAGGGCCTGCGCTGGGTTTACGAAGCGCGGATGGGCGATACGGAGGAAATTGACCTCGACGCCGACGGACGGATCACGCGCGTGCGCGACGGCTGGGGCGTGGAAAAGATCCTGAGCGGGTTTGACGCACCGCGCGCCGCGTAAGCGCACGCCGCGCCGATCGCGCGGGTCAGGCCGCGACCTTCTCGCGCGGCATCTTGCAGTCGCCGTCGAAGACCGCGCCCTCGTTGAGGATCAGGCTCGGCGTGCTGATGGTGCATCGCAGGCGCGCGGTGGCGAGCACCTCGACGCGTTCGCGCGCGATGATCTCGCCGCTGACCGCACCGGCGATCGTGACGCGGGTCGCGGCGATGCGCGCGGTGACGACCGCGCCCTGCGCGATAACGATCTCATCGCCGCTGATTTCGCCTTCGGCCTCGCCTTCGATTTTGGCCGGCGCTTTGAAGGTGATCTTGCCCGAAATCTTGGTACCTTTACCGATGCGGGACTGAAAAGCGCTATCGTCGAGAACAGCCATTGAACCCCCACCCCATCTGGATTTGAGCGACGATGATGACCGGAAATCCGGCGTGGGGCAATCGATGCCGCAGGCGGCGATCCGCGGCCGGAACCAATCGCGTTGCAGCCAGTTAGCCTTGAGTAATCGTTGCATGCCACAGGGGAATGGAGGCCATTGCAATGCGCCGAAAATATCTCGCGATCGCGGCTGCCGCGGCGATGATTGTAGTCTGCGGATGCGGGCCGAAGGCGCCTCCGGCGACCGCATCGGCACCGGCGATTCCGGCCAACGCCGCATCCGGCGGTTCGGGAGTCTATGGGATGTCGGGCGCGCGGGTGGCGGGTGGCGCCCCGGAGGGCGTGGTCGGCGAATGCGTCTGGATCTACGACGCCAACGATCGCCGGCAGGTGGCCAAGGGCGAATGCGTCGAGCCCCACGCGGGCCAGTTCCGCATCGCGCTGAAGCCCGGCCGTTACATGTTGCACGGCCCGGGCGGGGTCAAGCCGATCGAAATTCCGCCCGGCGGCTGGATCAAGGTGACGTCGCTGGTCGACCTGCCGATGTCACCTTAATGATGTCGCTTCGGGATGTGCCGTAAGAAAGACCGGGCGGAATTGATCGCGGGGCGGGCACTGGCCTAAGCTCGGGCACAAAGCACCGCGGGCGGGACACAAAGACATGATCGATTTTCACGACAAGGTGGCGATAATCACCGGCGGCACACGCGGACTGGGCCGCGCGATCGCGATGCGGATGGCGCGCGGCGGCGCGACCATCGCGCTCAACTACCGGCGCGACGAGGCGAGCGCGCAGGCCACGCTCGAAGAGATTCGCGCATTCGCCCCGCGATCGATCCTGGTCAAGGCCGACATGGAGATCGACGCCGAGGCGCGCGTCCTGATCGAGCGCACGGCGGACGCGCTGGGCCGGCTCGATATCCTTGTCTTCAACGCCGCCGCCACCGCCTTCAAACCGCTGCTCGCGGCCAAGCCGCACAACCTGACGCGGACCTTCAACCTGAGCGTGGGCGGCTTCGTCGCGACCGTGCAGGCGGCGAGCAAAGTGATGAGCGACGGCGGGCGCATCCTGATGATCTCGGGGATCGACTCGATGCGCTACCTGCCCGGCCATGGCGTGCTCGGCGCGGCCAAGGCGGCGCTCGAGGCGCTGGTGCGCGACTTCGCCTTCGAGTTGGGGCCGCGCGCGATTACGGTCAATGGGGTGAACTTCGGGATGATCGACAGCGACTCGTCGCGGCTCTATTTCGGCGACGACTTTGCGCGCGTGATGCGGGCGACGGCGGAGCGCAGCGCGCTTGGCCGGGCGCCCGAGCTCGACGAGGTCGCGGCGGTCGCCTGCCTGCTCTGCGCGCCGGAGGCCGGCTACCTCACCGCGCAGACGATTATGGTCGATGCAGGGCTGACGCTGGCCTCGCCGCTCGCCGAGTAAGCCATCCGCGCCTATACTTGAATCAAGCGACCGCTGAATTGATCTGGCGGCGCGCGGCATGGCCTTTCCAATGCCGGGCAGGTCATCCCAATCCAACTTACACTGAAGGAACCTCTGCACAGATCAGGTTGTCATTCTGAACGGAGTCTGCGAGGTGAAGAATCCCGGGATTCTTCGCTGGTGCTCAGAATGACGCAATGGATCTTGCGCGAGGTTCTTTAGAGATTTCCCTTCTACTTGATACGCACTAAAGTTAACCATATGTAACTGCGCGTCGGTCGGAATTATTAGGTTCCGGTAAGCAAAAGGGGCGGTCGTCCCTGCGATCCCGGCGTGGCTATCCTGTTGTCAGGGCAAGCGCTCGGCGGCAGCGAGTTTCTAGGAGGGGGTTCCAATGAAATGGATCAGAGCCGTGGTTTTTATGGTGCTGATCGGTGGACTCGGGATTGTCTGGGGGGGGCTCCAGTGCTCGCGGCACGGTACGGAAACCCATGCAAATCAGACAAAGACTGTGATCCCGGATACGTTTGCTATCCCTTTTCCGACCGAGTCAGAACCTGTGAGTCTCCAGTCCAGAACCCTGGACATGATTTCCCTCCGTCTTCTGACGGGCCGACACCGCAAGTTTGCCATTCGACCAGGGAATGCTACCCGGGGATGAAATGCATGTCGACTGGAACCACGGACAAGTCTTTTGGCATTTGCACTGGCGGAGCGATAGGCACGCCGGGCGTCTGCATTCCACCGGATTGCCTGCCCTGAAACTGGAGACATCTCGCGATGATTGCGCAGCTGGTGCTCAGAATGACGCAATGGATCTTGCGCGAGGTTCTTTAGAGATTTCCCTTCTACTTGATACGCACTAAAGTTAACCATATGTAACTGCGCGTCGGTCGGAATTATTAGGTTCCGGTAAGCAAAAGGGGCGGTCGTCCCTGCGATCCCGGCGTGGCTATCCTGTTGTCAGGGCAAGCGCTCGGCGGCAGCGAGTTTCTAGGAGGGGGTTCCAATGAAATGGATCAGAGCCGTGGTTTTTATGGTGCTGATTGGTGCGCTCGGTTTGGCGGCATTCGCCCGACCTGCATCAGCATTCAGAAGTGGAAACGTCTGCAAATCAGACAAAGACTGCGATTCGGGACTAGTCTGCTTCATTTGGTCCAACGGCTCTAAGTCCTGTGAATCTCCCCCGCACGGTCCTGTGGGTGATCCCAATCCGGCTGATGTACCAACGCCGCGAGCTTGCCATTCGACCAAGGAATGCGACCCGGGAATGAAGTGCCTTACGACCGGCAGCCAAGACCCGACTACAGGCGGGTGTGTCGGCGGAGCCGTCGGCACTCCTGGAGTCTGCTCGCCGCCCTGGTGCCTGCCGTAACGCGAATTGGAGCAAATGGGGGAATCGTGATTCGTAGCATCTATACGCGACTTGTTTTCTCGCTGATCGGAATGATCTGTCTCCCTATCGCGCTGCTGCTGCTCAACGCCGCGAGCACAAGCGCCGCCGGCACCGCCTTGACTTCGTCTTTTGCGTGGACCTCCATCGGTCCGCAGCCGATGACGAATGAGGCGACAATCCTTGGAGGGTCTCCATTGAGCTACGCGACCGGCCGGGTAACGTCCGTCGCCGTCGGCACGACCGAGCAAGGTACCCCGATTATCGTCGGCACGGCGGGTGGTGGCGTGTGGGTAAGCACGGATGGGGCAAACACCTTCAGTTCATTTACCGACTCGCTGCCGCAATCCGGAGGTACGCCGGTTTACGGTCCCAGCCAGGCGATCGGCGCGGTAGCGATCGATCCAACGAGCACTCCGACGACCGTGTATGCCGCCACCGGCGAGGGCAATCAGTCCGGCGACAGTTACTATGGGATCGGAATCTTCAAGTCGGCGGATCTGGGCAAGACGATCGACTGGCTGCTTTATCCGGGGATGTCCTTGACGCCCGGGGGCACGTTCGGCCATCCATCGTTTACTCGAATCGTCATAGTGTCCCAAGGTACGGGTAAATCGCCATACCTGTACGCCGCGGGCGTTGGTCTCGGCAACAGCAGCAACCGGGCGGGCGCCGGTTATCGCGAATCCGGGCCGACCGATAGAGGTCTGTTCGAGTCGACTGATGGCGGCGCCACATGGTCTCGCACAGCCTCTTTCGCCGGCGCGGCATGCACACCAAATTGTGACGTTGATGACGTTGCCGTTGATCCGAATGCACCAAACATTGTCTATGCAGCGGTTGACACGATCGGTGTTTACTATTCCACTGATTCGGGCTCGACCTGGACTGCGGTGTGTTCGCAATCGAATCCCCAATGCGGTCTCAATGTGGGCCGCATCAGCCTCGCCACGGAGACCGGAACTACTGGAAAGGGCACGGTCTATGCGATTTATGCTTCCCCGCTCGGCCAAAACAACGACGCATACGTCGGATTGTATGAATCGACGAACAACGGCGTTACCTGGGCGCAGCAGACCGTGCCACACCAGCAAATAGTCGGCGCACCAAGCTGTTACGAGATCGACGGCGACTTCAACCTGAAGAACGAGGTGACGGGTTGCACCACCTCTTTCACGCAATATGCATTTGGCCATTACGACCAGATACTGGCGGTCTCTCCAGTCAATCCATCGACGATCTATTTCGGCGGTGTGGCGCCATATATCTCGAATGACTCCGGTATGACCTGGACGGCTTTGGCCGCCCGAGGCGGAACCCATCCGGACCAGCATGCCGCGCAATTCGCCCCATGCACCGGAAACAACCCCTGCACGACGAATACCATCTATACGGGCACCGACGGTGGACTCTTTACTGCTAATCTACAGTCACAGTCTGTTTTCGCCGCCAGCACGGCGAATCAGTCGATTGCGGCGGGACAGATACAGGGGCTCGGCTCGAACTGGTCCAGCCCCAGCACGGTGCTGGCCGGCTTTCAGGACAACGGCACGCAAATGTACTCCGGGAGCGCGGGCTGGCCGGCGGTCGAGGGAGGCGACGGTGGGGTAACTCTTTTTGATCATCTGCCAGATCCGAAGAAAAATACTGTATTTTGGGCCTACCACACGTTCGCGAGCGGCTACAGCCAATATGGCGGGCAGTATCCCGATATTTCGATGTCCGAGGATGGAGGAAATACCTGGAATTCGAGCGGACCGACCACAGCGCTTTATAATACGATGAAATCCGCGAACGATGCCGGCGCTATATTTTATCCGCCCTTCGCCGTCGATCCGTTCAATGCGCATCGAATTCTTTTCGGCGCGCACTCGGTCTATTCGTCGACCGACGGGATGCAAAGCTGGTCGCAGCAGACCACCTCAACCATGACCGGCGCGGGATGCGGCACTTCGAGCCTGTACGCACTTCAGGATATCGAGTTCTCGAGCTCGCCGTTCCAGAATGAAGTGTGGGCAACGTTCAACCCACATCGATCGCTATTTCACCATTCTACAATTCCCAAAATATGACGGGAACTGAATATGTGACCTTCGCCGGATTCCGCGCGAACACCGGAATTGGACATATCTATGTAACGACAAATCACGGCACGACCTGGACCGAAGCGGATGGCAATCTACCCGACATTCCAGTGCTAAAGTTGCTAATCGATAAGAGCGATCCCACCGGGATGAACCTGCTCGCCGGTACCGACTCCGGACTCTTTCAGAGCCTCGACGGCGGAGCCACGTGGACTACGGTCAGCGCGATCCCGAATGTTCCGGTTTTCGATATCACTCAAAACGATCAGTACGAAATCGTTGTCGGTACCCATGGTCGCGGCGCGTATCGGCTGGCGCCGCCCGTTATATTAAGGAGCGTCGCCACCGAAGCCGAGCAATATGAAGCGGGCTCTGGCTACGTCAAAGTCTTCTACCCGTCGAATATCGTTCCAGGCGATCGATTGATTGCAATGGTCCTGTACCCAGGTTGCTACTCAGGAGCGGGAAGCATCGTTCCTCCTGCTGGATCAGGTTGGAACCAGATTGGCACGACCGAGTCGTATGCGGTGTCAACGTGCGGCAACTTCAAAGCTTACGGAGTAACGGGTTGGGTGTTTGAATGGGAGCTCACTCCACAATTGCCCGTACCGGCATCGGGTTACCAGAAATTTGAGGTAGCCGGCGATTTCTATCTCTACGAGAGTGAAAGTCTCACCGCGGCTTTTAGCGGAGCTTCAGCCTCGTTAATCGACAACGTGCCTGAAGCCTATGTAGCTAGTTCGGGGACCGCATTCACCGCACCGCAAATTACCTTCTCCAGTCACGATGGGATAGCCCTGCAATGGTTCTCCGATAATGCGTTTATGAAATCGCCTGGTGGACTCAACCCGGAGAATTATGAAGATAAATACGGGGCTTGGGTCGGGTTTCAGCCGTCGGACCCGGCGATGATTCTTGATTTTCCGACCGATTTCAATTCCCTTTGGCAGGTACTTTTACCGTCGAGCGGAACGTACGGTCCGTGGACGGGTACCGCGGTAGACTTGCCTATGAGCGGCGATCCCACTCCGCCACCAGCAACGGGCGACGGATGGGGTTGGACGATCGTCATCCCGCCTAATGGATAAGCGAAGATCACAGCCGACGATCGAATCCGCGTGCTAGAGTGGTCCGCGCGGTATTACGCCGCTGCGTTACACGCGGCAGAGCAGGCCGCCGTCGACCGCGATCGCCTCGCCGGTGACGAAGCCGGCCGCCGGCGAGACCAGGTAGAGCAGCGCGCCAGCGATCTCCTCGGGCTTGAGCAGGCGACGGTAGGGCAGATAGCGGATCAGCTTGTCGGCGAAGTCGCCGGGCTCGAGCGCGGGACTGCCGGCCTCTTCGGTCCATCCGCATTCGAGCAGGTTGATACGCACGCCGCGCCGCGCCCATTCCAGCGCCAGCGCGCGGACCAGATTGCGCACGGCGCCCTTGGCCGCGCAGTAGAGCGCCGCATTGGGCACGCCGCGCTCGGCCATCACGGTGCTGATGTTGACGATGACGCCGCCGCCGCGCTGGAGCATCACGCGGCCGATCTCCTGAAAAGCCATCCAGACGGTCTTGAAGTTATCTTCCATCACGCGGTCGTAGGCCGAATCGTCGGTCGCCTCGACCGTCGCGTAGAACGGCGCGTCGAGCGCGGTGACGAGGATATCGAGGCCGCCGAGTTGACTCACGGCGAGGTCGGCAGTCGCGCTGAGATCGGCGCGGATGGCGGCGCGCTGGACCTGGACGACCGCCGTCGCGCCGGCGGCCTGGATGGCCTTGGCGACCTCCTTGAGCCGATCGCCGGTGCCCGGCTCCTGCGAGGCGAGCAGCACCTTGGCGCCCGCCTCGGCCAGCGTGACGGCGGCGGCGCGGCCGAGCGGATGCTCGGCGCCGATGACGATCGCGGACTTGCCGGCGAGCGAGAATTCCTTGAGGCCGGCGGGGAGCGCTTTCGCGCCCGCGGTCTTCACCTCAGCCGTCTTCGTGTCAGCCATTTTCGCGTCAGCCATGTGAGCCTCAGCCGTTGCCATCGCGCGCGGGGGCCGGCGCGGGATTACCCGGGGCGACGCCGGTCGGCACGATGCCGCCGGCGAGTCCGCCGCCGTCGATGATGATCATTTCACCGTTGACGTGATTGGAGGCTTCGGAGGCGAGGAAGACCGCCAGGGGGCCGACGTCCTCGTCGTCGCCGGGGCGGCCGATCGGGATAAACTTGCCGCCCTTGAAGAACTTCATCATGGCCTCGTTATGCGGAAAGATGCCGGGCACGATGCAGTTGGTCTGGATATTGTTCTCGGCGTAGGTCAGGGCGAGCGAGCGGGTGAGCTGGAGCACCGCGCCCTTGGCGCAAGCATACATATAGTTATGTTTGCCGCCACGCAGGCCGTAGCCCGAGGCGACGTTGACAATCTTGCCGCGGCCGGCCTTGACCATGTGGGGGATCGCGGCGCGCGCGCAAAAGAACTGGCTCGAGAGGTTGACGTCGATGCCGCGATGCCATTCGGCGTCGGTGATCGCCTCGATCGGCTTGCCGAAGGAGTCCTCGCCGATGCCGGCGTTGTTGATCATCACGTCGACCCGGCCGAACTCCGCGATCGCCGCGGCGATGAGCGCGTTGACCGCGGCGGAGTCGCCGACGTCGGTCGGCACGGTGAGGCATTTGCGGCCGGTCGGCGCGATCAGCGCGGCGGTCTCGTCAAGCTGGGCGACGGTGCGCGCGGCGGCGACGATATCGGCGCCGCAGTTGGCGAACCGCACGGCCATCGCACGGCCCAGGCCGCGTCCGCCGCCGGTGATGACGGCGACTTTGCCGTCGAGCTTGAAGCTGTCGAGAATCATGCGACCTCCGGGCCCGCGGCGGCGCGCATTGCGGCGTCCGCGGCGGCGCGAGAGGCTAACTTACACAGGTCGCGGGCGCGCGGGAAACCGTCGCACATCGCGGCGCGGGACGCTTTTGACCGTCCGCGGCGGCGCGTTGTATCCTTATAGCGAGGTCGCGGATCGCCATGGCGCTAAAACTCGTGATGTATTCGGATTTTATCTGCCCGTTCTGTTACGTGGGCTTTGCCGTGGTGCGCAAGCTCAAAGCGGAATTCGACCTCGAGCTGGATTGGCGCGGCTTCCAGATTCATCCGGAATGGCCGGCCGAAGGGATGCCGGCGGCCGAATGGCACAACGGCATGGACGCGGCCACGCGGCGTACCGTGTGGGAGCGGATCGGTGCGATGGGCGCGGCGGCGGGTCTCAGCATGAAGGCGCCGGCGATCCTGACCAATTCGCGCCTGGCGCTGGAGGCGGCGCAGTTCGCGATCGAGGCGGGAGCCGGCGAAGCGTTCGAGGAGCGGGTGTTTCGCGCCTACTTCAGCGAGGGGCGCAATATCGGGAGCGCGGCGGTGCTCGGCGATCTGGCGGCGGAAGTCGGCCTCAAGCCCGACGACCTGAACGTCGCGCTCGAGAGCAATCGCTATCGCGACCGCCTGCACGAAAATACCCATGAGGCGCATGAGCGCGGGGTCAGCGGCGTGCCGACCTTTTACGTCGGCGAGTTCCCGATGGTCGGGGCGCAGAGCGAAGACGTCATGCGTATGCTGCTGCAACGGGCGAGCGAGCGGCGTGCCGTGCTGCAATAGGGCGCGCAACCCGATGCGCACGGTAAGCATTTGACGATTGAGCGCGACGGCGGCGGAGTGCGGCTCGACCTGCGCGGCGTGAAATGCCCGCTCAACTGGGCGCATGCCAAGGTGCGCCTCGAGGCGATGCGCCGCGGCGAGGTGATCGAGCTTTTGATCGACGACCCGCGCGGCGTGCGCGATATACCGCGGGCGGCCGAGGCCGAGGGCTATGCGGTGACCGAGGTGCGGGCCGACGGCGCGCTGTGGCGGCTCACGATCGAAAGGTAGCGCGCGGACAGGCGCGGACCGCGCGGCGCGATTCGACTCAGCGGCGCGCACCAACTACGATCACGCCGCAAGCCGCATTGGCGAATAAGGCGGAATCCGTGAACGCTGAGCAGAAGCAGAAATTGTCCGATTTGTTTGCCCAGGAAAACCTTGCCGTGCTGATCACGCAGGGCGCGCAATGGCCGACCGGCACGATGCAGGCGTTTGCCGAGACCGATCAGCTCGAACTGCTGTTTATCATGCGCTTCAGCGCCGAGAAATTTCAGAACCTGATCGCGCATCCGCACGTCACGGTGCTGGTCGACACGCGCGACGTCGGATCGGTGGCGACGTTCGAGATCACGCGGGCGGCGGTCCAGGGGGTCGCGAGCGAAGTGCCGCGCGACACGCCCGCATGGAGCGAATTCAAGAACGTCTTCCTTAAGAAGAATCCGTTCGAGGCGCCGTTTTTCGCCAACGACACGCTGCGCATGGTGCGGGTGGCGCCCAAGCGGATTTCATACGCCAACGGGATCAAAGACACCTTCTGGATCGAGTTGTAAAGGCGATCGCGGGTGATCCGCAGGCGCGCGAATGGCGTCGGCACGAGCTAGGGAACCTCTGCGCAAGTTAGGTTGTCATTCTGAGCGCAGCGAAGAATCCC
>JADEYI010000775.1_pt1 | contig 35291 bp, 29 predicted proteins | sample 8542331 | NCBI WGS metagenome assembly JADEYI01 (sample SAMN16510988, study PRJNA670497) | mine drainage metagenome | isolation source: biofilm near Copperflume 1 | place: Germany: Marsberg coppermine Kilianstollen | collected 2018-02 | reverse complement strand
CTGGAGCGGGTGAAGGGAATCGAACCCTCGTATGCAGCTTGGGAAGCTGCCGTTCTGCCATTGAACTACACCCGCGCGCCCCAATTCTAATCAATTGGCGCAATCCGGAGAAATCCCACCTGCCCCCACAAGGTCCTGGGCGCCCGCAATCCTCATCTCGCCAACCGGGTGATCGCCGCCGGCCCCCAGGGCCGTTGTAGAATTTCACCCATGATCCAGGTGACCGTCAACGGCGCGCCGCACCGCTTCGAGCGCCCGCTCGTGGTGCAAGAGCTGATCGCGCACCTCGCGCTCGCGGGCAAGAAGGTCGCGGTCGAGCGCAACGGCGAGATCGTGCCGAAGAGCGCGCATGCCGCGACGCAGGTGGCGGACGGCGACGCGCTGGAAATCGTGGTCGCGGTGGGCGGAGGTTGAACATGGCTAGACAAGACGAACTGGTCGTGGCGGGGCGGTCCTATTCCTCCCGCCTCCTGGTCGGCACCGGCAAGTACAAGGATTTCGCCGAAACGCGCAGCGCGATCGAGGCCTCGGGCGCGCAAATCGTCACCGTGGCGATCCGCCGCACCAACATCGGCCAGACGGCAGGCGAGCCCTCGCTGCTCGAATTTCTGCCGCCGTCGAAGTTCACTTACCTGCCGAACACGGCCGGCTGCTACAACGCGCAGGACGCGATCCGCACCTTGCGCCTGGCGCGCGAGCTGCTCGACGGGCACAAGCTGGTAAAGCTCGAGGTGCTCGGCGATCCGCAGTCGCTCTACCCCAACATGCCCGAAACGCTCGTAGCAGCGAAGCAGCTGGTCAAGGAAGGATTCGACGTGATGGTGTACTGCTCGGATGATCCGATTCAGGCCAAGATGCTGGAGGAGATCGGCTGCGTCGCGGTAATGCCGCTCGCGTCGCTTATCGGCTCCGGCATGGGAATCCTCAATCCGTGGAACCTGCAGCTGGTGATCGAGCGCGTCGGCGTACCGGTACTGGTGGACGCAGGCGTGGGCACCGCATCGGACGCCGCCGTCGCGATGGAGCTCGGCTGCGACGGCGTGCTGATGAACACGGCGATCGCGGCGGCCAAGAACCCGGTCATGATGGCGCAGGCGATGAAAAAGGCCGTGCAAGCCGGCAGAGAGGCATTCCTCGCCGGCCGCATGGCGAAGAAGCTCTACTCCGCGACGCCTTCCTCTCCCACCGCAGGAGCGATCACGTCCTCGCAGCCCAAAGCTGCGTGACCCGGCCGATCCGCAGCTACGTCCTGCGCCAGGGCAGGACATCGGCCGCCCAGCAGCGCGCGCTCGATACCCTCTACTCGCGCCACGGGCTGCGCTATTCGCCGCATCCGATCGACCCGCGGGAAATATTCGGCCGCCGCGCGCCACTCGTGCTCGAAATCGGCTCGGGAATGGGCGAGACCACCGCGGCAGTCGCCGCCGCCCGGCCCGACGCGGATTTCATCGCGGTCGAGGTCCACGGCCCCGGCGTGGGCAGCCTGCTCAACCGCATCGAGGCCGAAGCGCTCGGCAACCTGCGCGTCATCCGGCACGACGCGGTCGAAGTGCTCGAGCACATGATCGCCGAAGCGTCGCTCGCCGGGCTGCATCTGTTCTTTCCCGACCCATGGCCCAAAAAACGCCACCACAAGCGCCGCCTGGTGCAGCCGGCGTTCGTCGTGCTCGCCGCGCGCAGGCTGGCGCCGGGGGGCTACCTGCACGTCGCCACCGACTGGCAGGAGTACGCGGAGCAAATCCTGGCGGTGCTGTCCGGCGAGCCGCTGCTGGAGAACGCGGCCGCGGGCTTCGCCGAGCGCCCGGCACACCGCCCGTTGACGAAGTTTGAGCAGCGCGGCCTCGCACTCGGGCACCCGGTGCGCGATCTGCTGTTCCGCAGGCGCCGCGGCTAGGCGAGGAACAGCTCGACCAGCTCGTTCAGGAAGCGTCGCCCGCGCTCGCTCGGCCGGATGCGCTGCCAGTCGCGCTCGAGCAGGCCTTTTCCTTCCGCCCGCGCGAGCGCGGGCTCGACCGACGCGAGCGACAACCCGGTGCGGGCGCGGAACAGGTCGACCGCAAAGCCCCCGGTCAGGCGCAGCGCGTTCAGCATGAACTCGAACGGCAGCTCGGTCGGCCCTACCTGTCTTCGCTCGACAATCGTGCTGCCCCTCGCCTGAAGGTAGTCGCGCGGCTGCTTGATGCGGGCATGGCGCGTCACCCGGTCCGGGAAGCTCAGCTTGCCGTGGGCGCCAGCGCCGATTCCGATGTAGTCGCCGAACTCCCAGTAGTTGAGGTTGTGGCGCGAGCGTCGCCCGGGGCGCGCGAAAGCCGATGTCTCGTAGTGCTCGAGGCCGGCTGCGCCGAGCGTGTCCTCCACCGCCAGCCCCATGTCGGCGCACAGATCGTGCTCCGGCAGTCGCGGGCGCTTGCTCCAGAACACGGTATTCGGCTCGATCGTCAGCTGGTAGGCCGACAGGTGCGGCATTCCGAAGCGCGCGGCCTCGCCGATGTCGGCGCGCGCCTGGGCGAGCGTCTGCCCGGGCAGGCCGTACATGAGGTCGAGATTGACGTTGTCGAATTCGCGCAGCGCGAGCTCGACTGCGCGGCGCGCCTCGTCCGCCGAGTGGATGCGGCCGAGCGCCGCCAGCATCCGGTCGTCCAGGCTCTGCACCCCGAGCGAGAGGCGGTTGACGCCCGCTTCGCGCAAGCCGCGAAAGCGCGCCGCCTCGACGGTGCCAGGATTCGCCTCCAGCGTCACTTCTGCCTCCGGCCCGAGCGGCAGGCGCGCGCGCACCTCGGACAGCAGGCGGTCTATCGCCGCGGGCGAGAACAGGCTCGGCGTGCCGCCACCGATGAAGACCGTCCCCAGTCGCCGGCCCCAGACGGAGGGCAGCAGCTCGTCGAGATCGGCCAACAGCGCGTCGACGTATTCGTCTTGCGGCAGATCCGAGCCCCGCTCGTGCGAGTTGAAATCGCAATAAGGACACTTGCGCACGCACCACGGAATGTGGACGTAGAGCGCCAGCGGCGGGAGCACCTCCAGCCGCACGGTGCGCGGACGCTCAAGCTCGATCTTCATCGCCCAGGCGCGCGAGCAGCTTGGCGAGCGCCTGCCCGCGATGGCTGATGCGGTTCTTTTCCTCTGCGTCCAGCTCCGCCGACGTGCGGCGCCGCGCCGGAAAATAGAACAGCGGGTCGTAGCCGAAGCCGCCCGTGCCGCGCGGCACCGCGGCGATCTCGCCGCGCCAGACGCCCTCCGCAACGAGTGGCTCCGGATCGTCGGCGCGCCGCAGCAGCACCAGCACGCAATGGTAGTGCGCGCGCCGGTCGCCCACTCCGGCCAGCGCGCCGAGCAGCTTCGCGTTGTTGCGCGCATCGCGCTCCTCGCGCGAGCCGTTCCTGCCGGCGTAGTACGCGGAATGCACTCCCGGCTCGCCGCCCAGCGCGTCGACGCACAGCCCCGAGTCGTCGGCCAGCGCGGGCAGGCCCGACGCGAGGCTCGCGTGACGGGCCTTGGCGAGCGCGTTCTCGACGAAGGTCGCGTGCGGCTCGTCGGCCTCGCCGATGTCCAGCTCCACCTGGGAAGTCACCTCGATCGCGAGCGGCGCCAGCAGCGCCCCGATCTCGCGTAGCTTGCCGGGATTGTTGGACGCGAGGACGAGCTTCTTCACAGCCCGAGCGCGCGCCGCTGGTGCCCCACCAACTCCGCGATGCCGCGCGAAGCGAGCGCAAGCAGGGCGTCCATCTCGGCGCGTGAATACGGGGCGCCCTCGGCCGTTCCCTGCACTTCGACGAACCCCCCGGCGCCGGTCATGACGACGTTCATGTCGGTGTCGCAAGCCGAGTCCTCGGCGTAGTCCAGGTCAAGCACCGGCGCGCCCTGGTAGATTCCGACCGACACCGCGGCCACGAAGTCCCTCACCGGCATCGCCTGCAACATGCCGCGCGCCATCATCCAGCCGAGCGCGTCGTGGACCGCGACGAAGGCGCCGGTAATGGCAGCGGTGCGCGTTCCCCCGTCGGCCTGCAGCACATCGCAATCCACCTGAAGGGTGCGCTCGCCCAGCGCACCCAGGTCGACCACGGCACGCAAGGCTCTGCCGATCAGGCGCTGGATCTCTTGCGTGCGGCCCGATTGCTTGCCGCGCGCCGCTTCGCGCTCAGAGCGCGTATTGGTCGCGCGCGGCAGCATGCCGTATTCGGCCGTGAGCCAGCCGCGCCCCTTGTCGCGCAGGAACGGCGGCACGCGCGCCTCCACGCTCGCCGTGCACAGCACGCGCGTATCGCCGTACTCGACCAGCACGGAGCCTTCTGCGTGGCGCGTCCAGGCGCGTTGCAGGCGCACCGGGCGAAGCTCCAGCGGCTGCCTTCCGCTCGGGCGGGTCATGGCGTGCCGGAATGCTTGCGCAACGCCGCCTTGATCTCGGCGATCTCGCGCTCGATGTCTTCGTCGCTCATGCGCATGAAATCTGCCTCGCTTGCAGTGAAGTCCTGGACGTCCGTCGGGAGCTCGTGAAAGGGAAGTGTGAGCGGCTCGTTGGCGGGAGCGACGTCGCCCTCGCCCCACGCCATCGCCAAGAGCGAGACATTATCGCACTGCCTCCCGGCTCGCGCCTCCGCCAGGGTAGCCAGATCGGAAACCTCCTTGCGCAAGTCTTTTGCGCACAGCCCGTCCAGTAACTGCCGCTCGTTCAGCGGCCCCCACAGCCCGTCCGAACACATCAGAATCAGGTCGTCTTTCGCCAGCCGTGCGATCGCAGCCGGCTCGAGCCTGGGCGCGTGCTCGCTGCCGAGGCAGCGGGTCAGGATATTGCGCTCGGGATGCGTGGGCGCCGCTTCCTCGCGTAGCTGGCCCCGGTCGATCAGCTGCTGCACGCGAGAGTGATCCTTGGTGCGCGCGACCACGCGGCCTCGGCGGATCAGATACAGGCGCGAGTCGCCTACGTGCGACCAGTAGGCGTAGCCATCCTGCACCACGCAGGCCACCAGGACCGTGCGCGGCGTCTCGCGCAGGTTGCGTTCCTGCGCTTCCCGAACGATCGCGCCGTGCGCGCGCGCAAGGCCGCGGAACAGGAACATGTCGGGGTCGGACAGCTTCGGCTTCGCCTCGCTCCGGAAGTCGTGCGCCAGGGACTCGAGGGCGAGCTGGGCCGCAATCTCGCCGTGCAGATGCCCGCCCATTCCGTCGGCGACGACCATGAGCAAAGTATCGCTCGTCGCCCAGTGCCCGAGGCGGTCCTGATTGTAGCGGCGCGCGCCGACGCGGCTATCCTGGGCGACCGAGTATTTCATTTTCCCCGCGCGTCATGCCCGGCGCTTGCGAAGTTTCGCCACGGCGCCCATAAGCTGGCCCAGGATCGGCCATCCGCGTTGCTTGAGCACAGGCTCCTTGAGCCCGCGCAGCGCCTGCTGCAGCTCGAACACGCTCTGCGGCCGCTCCAGATGATCCAGCCGCAGGCACCAGTCGACAATGGTCAGCAGCTCCTCCGAATATTTCCCCGTCCAGGCCTTGCGCGCCGGCACCAGACGGTCGTGCTCGAGCCTGCTATCGGCGGGCTGGGGCGGCGCCAATGCCAGGCAGGCGTACATGCTCGCACCGACCGAGTAGATGTCGCTCCATGGGCCCAGGTGCTCGCGCCGCATATGGTGCTCGGGCGACGCGTAACCCGGTGTGTACATCGGAGGGAGCTTGGTCCCTTCCTCGGTCAGCGTCTGGCGCGCGGCGCCGAAGTCGATCAGCACTGGCGTGCCGTCGTTGCGGATGTAGATATTCCCCGGCTTGATGTCCAAGTGGAGCATCTTGTTCGTGTGCACCTCCCGCAAGCCGTTCAGCAGCTGGGCGAATGTGCGTCGCACCCAGGACTCGGGCAGGGAGCCGCTGCGCGCGTGGACGTGCTCCTGCAGCGTGCGCCCGCGCTCGTAGCGCATCACCAGGTAAACGGTCTCGTTGGCGCGGAAGAAATTCAGCACGCGCACGACGTTCGGGTGAGACAGTCTCGCCAGCGCCCTTCCCTCGTCGAAGAAGCAGCGCATGCCGTAACGGAAGGTAGCGAGGTTCTCTTCCGGGATGCTGGGGGAAGCCCGATCGCCGGTGCGCAGCGCGAGCTGCGCCGGAAGGTACTCCTTGATCGCCAGCGGCACCTCGTTCTCGTCGTGCGCGAGGTATACGATGGAAAAGCCGCCCGAGGAAAGTACTCTCAACAATCGGTAGTTCAGCAGCTGATAGCCTTCCGGTAAAGGCTGGTTGGCTTGGGCTGGCATCCACCTTATGATACCTGCTTCCTCCAGAAAACCGTTATCGCAGTTGCGCACTATTGGACGTTACGCGCCGCATCGGCACGCACCATGATTCACAGCATGACCGGATACGCGGTCGCCTCGACCGAGACTCCGCGCGGCGCTCTCAGCCTCGAGTTGCGCAGCGTGAATTCGCGCTTTCTCGACCTGCAGTTGCGCGTCGCCGACGAGCTGCGGGCACTCGAGCCGGCGCTGCGCGAAATGGTCACCGCGCGGCTGGCGCGCGGCAAGGTTGACTGCCGGCTGTTCTTCGCGGCGGGGATCGCCCGCCCCGGGCGGCAGTCGCTCAACCCCGCCGCGTTGGAGGAGCTCGCGCGCCTGGCGGCGCAAACGGCGCAGGCGCTGCCCGGCGCCGGCGCCCTGCGCGTGGCCGACGTCCTGCGCTGGCCAGGGGTGCTGTCCGAGAGCGCGCTGGACGAAGAGCAAACACGCGCGACGGTCGAACAGCTCGGCCGCAAGGCGCTGGACGAGTTGCTCGCAGCTCGCGCCCGCGAAGGCGCGCGGCTGGCCGCGATCGTCGGCGAGCGCGTGGCCGAGATGCGCCGCCGCCTGTCGGAGGTTGCGCCGCTGGTGCCGGAGGCGCTGGCGGCCTACCAGGAAAAGCTCGCCCAGCGGCTGCGCGACGCGATCGGTTCGGCGGACGACGAACGAATCCGGGCCGAGCTCGCGGTGTTCAGCATGAAAACGGACGTCGACGAGGAGCTGACCCGGCTGGCCACCCACTTCGACGAGGTCGAGCGCGCGCTCGCCAAGGGCGGAACCGTGGGCAAGCGGCTCGATTTCCTCGCCCAGGAGCTCAACCGCGAAGCGAATACGCTCGCATCGAAGGCGGCGACCCGGAAGATCTCCGATTGCGCGCTCGAGCTCAAGCTGCTCATTGAGCAGATGCGCGAGCAGGTGCAGAACATAGAATAGGAACCAGCGTGAAGGGGCTTCTTTTCGTCGTCACCGCGCCCTCCGGAGCCGGCAAGACTTCCTTGATCAACGCGGTACTCGCGGAGGACTCCCGGCTCAGGCTGTCGGTGTCCTACACCACGCGCGCCCCCCGGCCCGCCGAGCGGAACGGGCGCGAATACCACTTCGTGGACAATGACACCTTCGTCGCCATGCTAGAACGCGGCGAGTTTCTCGAGAGCGCACAGGTCCACGGCCATCGTTACGGCACCTCGCAAGCGGCGATTGCCGGCGCGCTCGAGGGCGGCTACGACCTGGTGCTCGAGATCGACTGGCAGGGCGCACAGCAGGTGCGGCGGCTGGTTCCGGAATGCGTCGGGATATTCCTCCTGCCGCCTTCGCTCGGCGAGCTCGAACGCCGCCTGCGCGCCAGAGGTCAGGACAGCGAGCCGGTCATCGCGCGCCGAATGGCCGCGGCCCATGACGAAATATCCCATGTCGCAGAGTCAAATTATGTTATTATTAACAAGGAGTTCGAGGCTGCAAAGCGCGACTTGCTGGCAATCATCCGCGCCGAGCGCCTGGTCACCGACCGGCAACTTGCACGAATCGGCGAACTTTTCTGAATGGAACTCGAAACATGGCCCGCATCACCGTAGACGACTGCCTGAAGAGAATTCCAAACCGCTTTGAGCTGACATTGGCGGCGACCTATCGCGCGCGCCAGATCACCGCCGGCGCTTCACCGCTGCTCGAGACCAACAAGGACAAAGCGACGGTGATCGCGCTGCGCGAGATCGCGGCCGGCAAAGTCGGCACCGAAGTCCTCAAGCGCAACCCCACGCCACCGGCGGCGCCCAGCTCGCTGCTCTGAGTTCGCTTCGGGCCGGTGCCCGGGGTGTTCGCAAGGGGGGCCCGATCGGGTACGCTCCCCCGCATGGCGGCCGTACCCGTCCTCGATGAGAAGCGCTTCGCCTACCTGAAGCCGTCGGACTTCACGCGCCTGGCGGACGCCTACCGCTTTTCGGAAGCGGCGCACGCGGGACAGAAGCGCCAGTCCGGTGAGCCCTATGTTTCGCATCCCCTAGCGGTAGCCGAGATCCTCGCCGGCTGGCGCCTGGACGGTCAGACCCTGATGGCGGCGTTCCTGCACGACGTGATGGAGGACGCCTCGGTTACCAAGACGGAGATCTCCGACACCTTTGGGCGCCCGGTCGCCGAGCTGGTGGACGGCGTGTCCAAGCTCGACAAGATCGAATTCCAGTCCGCAGAGGACGCGCAGGCGGGCAATTTCCGCAAGATGCTGCTCGCGATGGCGCGCGACGTGCGTGTCATCCTGATCAAGCTGGCCGACCGCCTGCACAACATGCGCACGCTGGGTGCGGTCCCGCCGGCCAAGCGCCGCCGCATCGCGCGCGAGACGATGGAAATCTACGCCCCGATCGCCAACCGGCTCGGCCTGAACGCGCTGTATCACGAGCTAGAGGAGCTCGCGTTCTCCCACCTTCACCCGCTGCGCTACAGCGTGCTCGCCAAGGCCACCAAGGCCGCGCGCGGCAACAGGCGCGAGGTGATCAGCAAGACCGAGGTCGCGATGAGGTCGAAATTGGTCGACAGCGGAATCGGGGCAGCCGTCACTGGGCGCGAGAAGCACCTGTACTCGACCTACAAGAAGATGGTCGAGAAGCAGCTCAGCTTTTCCGAGGTGCACGACATCTACGGTTTTCGCGTCGTCGTCAACACCGTGCCCGACTGCTACCTCGCACTCGGTGCGCTGCACGCGCTGTACAAGCCGATTCCGGGGAAGTTCAAGGACTACATCGCGATTCCGAAGGCGAACGGCTACCAGTCGCTGCACACCGCGCTGATCGACCCGTACGGCCTGCCGGTCGAGGTGCAGATCCGCACCGAGCACATGCACCATGTGGCGGAGTCCGGGGTCGCCTCGCACTGGATGTATAAGGACGAGGAGGAATCGCTGTCGGACCTGCAGAAGCAGGCGCACCTGTGGCTGCAGTCGCTGCTCGAAATCCAGAACCAGTCGGGCGACTCGGCCGAGTTTCTCGAGCACGTCAAAGTAGACCTGTTCCCGGACGAGGTGTACGTGTTCACCCCGAAGGGACGGATCATGTCGCTGCCGCGTGGCGCGACCGCGGTCGACTTCGCCTACGCAGTCCACACCGACATCGGCAACCGATGCGTCGCGGCCAAGGTCAATGGCGAGCTGGTCCCGCTGCGGGGCGAGCTGAGGAACGGCGACCGGGTCGAGATCATCACCGCCAGCCATGCCAAGCCGAACCCTGCCTGGCTGCAGTACGTTCGCACCGGCAAGGCGCGGGCGAACATCCGCCATTTCCTCAAGACGATGCAGTACGAGGAATCCGCGAGCTTGGGCGAACGCCTGCTCGAGCAGGCGCTGAAGGCGCTCGGCACCGGCCTGGCTGGAATCGACGACGCGAGTTGGGAACGGGTCGTGCGGGACAGCGTGTCGCGCTCGCGCCAAGAGATGCTTGCCGACATCGGCCTGGGCAAGCAGTTGCCGGCAGTGATTGCGCGGCGCCTGCTGCGGCACGCGGACTCCGCGCGCGACGAGGCCAAGGCGACCGGCAGCGTCACGATCCGCGGCACCGAGGGCATGGCGGTGCAGCTCGCGAGCTGCTGCCGCCCCATACCCGGCGACCAGATCGTCGGCTCGATCAAGAAGGGCCAGGGGCTGGTGGTGCACGCCACCGATTGCGCCCAGATCGAGCGTTCGCGGCGCATCGAGCCCGAGCAGTGGATCGACGTGGAATGGGATCCCGGCACCACGCGCCTGTTCCTGGCGGCAATCAAGGTGACGGTCGCCAACCAGCGCGGCGTCCTGGCCAAGGTCGCCTCCGAGATCGCCGACGCGGGCGCCAACATAGATTCGATCAGCATGGACGACGACCGCTCGCTGTACACCACGATGGCGTTCGTGCTCGAAGTCGCGAACCGGCGGCACCTGGCCCGCGTGATGCGCTCGCTGCGGCGCCTGCCCGACGTCAAGAAGATCGCGCGCGTGCGCGAGTAGCGTAACGTACTTCGACAAAGAAAAGGGCCGGCAATCCCGACCCTGATCTTGCTATGCCGCGCCCGGATTCAGCGCCGTCGATACTGCGTAGTGGGACGCCTGGCGGGCGGCGCAGCCCTCTCGTCCTTGTGACGGAAATTGATTCGCGCCTTGGTCAGATCGTAAGGCGACATTTCGAGCGTCACCTTATCGCCGGCAAGAATGCGAATTCGATGCTTCCTCACCTTGCCGGAGGCGTAGGCCAGGACCTTCACCCCGTTTTCCAGCGTCACGCGGAACTGCGTGTTCGGCAGAACTTCGTCGACCACGCCGTTCATCTCGATCAATTCTTCTTTCGCCATCCTGGATCAGATTGCCTTCAGGTTGACGGCCGACGCCCTGCCATCGCGACCCTTCTCCACCTCGAACGATACTTTCTGGTTCTCGCTCAGAGAGCCGAGTCCGCTTCGCTCCACCGCGGAGATATGGACGAAAACATCCTTCGAGCCGTCGTCGGGCTGGATGAAACCGAACCCTTTAGTCGTATTGAAGAACTTCACAGTGCCAGTTGCCATTTCGTACCTCCAAGTCTGGCGTCGCCCGAGCCGAGCGTGGTGCGGGCATCAAATCACATATTGGAGTAGATAGGCGGCGCCCGAAAGGGGTGCTGCTGACTGACCCATAGCGAATTCGACACCCGGAAGTATGATGCGGCCGGCGCGGATTGCAAGGGGTAGCCGGGCACTTTTCGGCCGCGAAACAACAAATAAGTGGCTTCCTGACGGCGCCGCACCGTCGAGAAACCCCGTCAGGGCCGATGTCTTGCGTTGCTATACTGGCCAAAATGGAAAGCAATACGCCACGACCGACCGAGATCAAGCTGCACCAGAAGTCGAGGGTGCTGGAGCTCTCGTTTGCCGACGGCAAGAGTTTCAGGCTGGCATGCGAGTTCCTGCGGGTCTACTCGCCTTCGGCCGAGGTGCGCGGGCACGGCCCCGGCCAGGAAGTGCTTCAGACGGGCAAGCGGAACGTCGAGATAGCTCACATCGAGCCCGCGGGGAGCTACGCCATCCAGCTGAGCTTCTCCGACGGGCACGACACCGGGATCTATTCATGGGAACTGCTGTACGAATACGGCCTGCACCAGGAGGAGATGTGGCAGCACTACCTCTCGCGCCTGAAGGAAGCCGGGGCGAGCCGCGAGCCCGGCCCGGCGCCTTTCGCCCAGCGGCCGAAATCAAAGTAGCCGACGGCTTCGAAGTCGTACTCGTCAACCCCTACGAGCTGGGGCGGCAGCCGTTCGCCCTTGCGCAGCCGGCCGCCTGGCTCAAGCGCGAAGGCTTTTCGGTGCGCTGCCTCGATCTGTCGCTCGAGAAGCTGGACTCCGGGTTCCTGGGAAACGCGGACGTGGTGGCGCTCTACGTGGGAATGCATACCGCGACCCGCATCGCGATCGAAGCGCTGCCGCGCGTGAAGCAGCTTGCGCCCAAGGCGCACCTTTGCGTCTATGGGCTTTATGCCCCCATGAACGAGGCGTTGCTGCGTAGCCTCGGCGTAGGTACGGTGCTGGGCGGGGAGGTGGAGCCGGCCCTGGTTTCGCTTTGCCGCCGGCTCAGCCGCGACGGCACGGCGAGCGCGCAGACCGAGCCGGTCACGAGCCTGGCCAAGGTCCGATTCGAGGTTCCCGACCGCAGCGGTCTGCCGCAGCTCTCGCGCTACGCTCATCTGGTCCTGCCCGACGGATCGACCCGCGTCGCCGGATTCGCCGAGGGCAGCCGGGGCTGCAAGCACCTGTGCCGCCATTGCCCGGTGGTGCCCGTGTACGCGGGCAAGTTTCGCGTCGTTGCGCCGGACGTGGTGCTGCAGGATATTCGGCAGCAGGTGGCGCAAGGTGCGGCCCACATTTCGTTCGGCGACCCGGACTTCCTGAACGGGCCGACTCACGGCCTCAGGTTGGCACGCGCCCTGCACCAGGTGTTCCCGGAGGTCAGTTTCGACGCCACCATCAAGATCCAGCACCTGATCGAGCACGCCGCGTTGCTGCCCGAATTGCGCGCGAACGGGTGCCTATTCATCACCTCTGCGGTGGAAGCGGTCGACGACGAGGTGCTGCAGCTTCTGGACAAGAACCACAGCAGCCGCGATTTCGACCTGGCCGTCGCGCTCACCCGGCAAGCGGGAATTGCGCTCGCGCCGACCTTCGTCGCGTTCACGCCCTGGACTACGCCGGAGGGCTACCTCGCGCTGCTCGAGCGGCTGGTGGAGCTGCAGCTGGTGGCAAGCGTGCCACCGGTGCAGCTCGCCATCCGCCTGCTCGTGCCGGAGGGTTCGCGGCTTCTCGAGCTGCCCGGTTTTCGCGAGAAACTGATGCCGTTCGACCCCGGTCTGCTCGGCTATCCCTGGCGACATCGCGATCCGCGAGTGGACCGCCTGCAACGGGACGTGCAGGCCCTGGTGGCCCGCGGCGAGCAGGGCAAGCTGCCGCGGCGCGAAGTCTTCGCCGCCGTGTGGCGCATGGCTCATGAAGCTGCGGGGCACAACGCAGCTCCGCTTCCTGCCAGCCTGGGAGAGGCGATTCCACGCCTGTCGGAACCGTGGTACTGCTGCGCCGAGCCGACCGAGCAGCAGCTCAACTCGTTCTGAGGCGGGCGCCGCGATGAAGCGCGTGCTGCTGTTGCTGCCCACGACAGGCTACCGCAACGCGGATTTCCTGACCGCCGTGCAGAAACTCGGGATAGAGGTCGTAGCGGCTGCCAACTACTGCCATCAACTCGCGCCGTCATGGGGTTTCGCGTCCATCATGGCGCTGCACTTCGACCGCCCGCAGCAGGCCGCAGCGACCGTGTTGCGCGAAATCGGCCGCCGCCCGGACGCCGTGCTCGCGGTGGACGATGCGGGCGTCGAGCTTGCGGCGCTGCTTTCGGAGCGGCTCGGCCTGCCGGGCAATCCTGCGCAAGCGGTGCGCCGGGTTCGCGACAAGCTGGAGTTTCGCCGATTGCTCAGGCAGCACGGTTTTCCGTGCCCCGAATTTCACCATCTGCCGAGCGACGCGGATCCCCTTGGCCTGACGCCGGCGCTCCAGTTTCCCGTCGTGGTAAAGGCGCGGCGGCTGTCGGCGAGCCGCGGTGTCATTCGCGCCGACAATGCCGAGGAGCTGGTGCGCGCCGTGGGCTGGGTGCGCGCCATCCAGTCGCGCGCCGACCGCGACGCCCAGGCGCTGGGCGTGGTGATCGAGGGATTCATCCCGGGGCGCGAGTACGCGCTGGAGGGCATTCTGGAGCGCGGCGCGCTCACGACCCTCGCCCTGTTCGACAAGCCCGATCCGCTCGACGGACCGTACTTCGAGGAGACGCTCTACGTCACGCCCTCGCGCCTGCCGGAGGAAGCCCAGCGCCGCATCCGGGACGAGGTGGCGCGCGTGTGCCGCGAAGCGGGACTGCGCCACGGTCCGGTTCACGCCGAGGTGCGGTTCAACCGGCACGGCGTCTGGTTCCTGGAGATCGCCGCGCGGTCGATCGGGGGGCTGTGCGCCCGGGCGCTGACCCACGTTCTGGGCATGAGCCTGGAGGAGTTGATCCTGAACCACGCGCTGGGCCAACCGCCCACCCTCTCCGGAGACGGCGGTGCCGCGGGCGTCATGATGGTCCCGACGCCGCGGCGCGGCATCTTCCACGGCAGCGAAGGCGTTGCCGCGGCGCAGTCGCTGCCCGGCATCAGCGCGGTGAGCATCACAGCGGAGCAAGGGCAGATCGTCGCGCCGCCGCCCGATGGCGCGAGTTACCTCGGGTTCATCTTTTCGCGCGGCGCAAGTGCCGCTGAAGCGGAGCGGGCGCTGCGCGCCGCGCACGATCTGCTGCGGTTCGACATCAGGCCCGAATATCCGGCCCTGATTGCCGCGCGCTAGGAGGTTCCCATGGCGAGCGCAGAGCAGCTCAAGAAGAAGATCAAGGTGGTGATGTTCGACCAGTACGGAACCGTGGTCGACATGCAGGCGGGGCTTACCGAAATCGCCGCCCCGTTCCTGATGCAGAAGGGCTGGAACGGAGACCCGAGCTCCTTCGTCACCTGGTGGCGCAGAACCCACTTCGAGAACTCCATGATCGACGCGCTGCTGCACAAGGCGCACACCCCGTACCGCGAGATCGGCCAGGCCGCGGTCGCCTACATCATGGATCGGGCGGGCATCGACTACACGCCCGATGAGGTCAAATACCTGGTGGCCTGCATCGAGCGGTTAAAGTGCTTTCCGGACGTCCCGGTCGCGCTCATGAGGCTCAAGACGAAATACAAGATCGCGATCCTCTCCAACGGCGATCCGGACATGCTCGAGGCGGCCAAGAGGCATCACGGCATCCCGTTCGATGAAGTGATTTCCGTGGCGGCGGCGAATTCCTTCAAGCCCCACGTCGCGACCTACACCAAGGCGGCCGAGCTCATGAAGGTGCGCATGGACGAGGTGCTGTTCGTCGCCAATCACGCATTCGACTGCATCGGCGCAAAGGCCGCGGGCATGCACAGCGCGTTCATCGATCGCCGCAAGCGACCCTTCGGCGGCACTCCCTATCAGCCCGACCTCCGAGTCGACGACATGAAGTCCCTCGCGGACTTGATTGTGTAGTCAGCCCGAAGCCAGGCATTCCACCGCCTGCATCACCCCGTCGCGGCCGAAAGGGATACCCTGCACGCGCATCGCGGCTTCCACGCCGGCGAGACAACCGAGGACCATCGCCGCGTTCACGTCCCCCAGGTGCCCGATGCGAAAGCCGCGGCCCTGCAGCGGCCCGAGAGCGCCCGCGAACGCAACCTGGAAGCGCTCGCGTGCGACCGTGCGCAGGGCATCGACATCGACCCCGTCGCGCACCTCGATGGTGGTCACCGACACGGAGCGCGCAGCCGGAACCCGGCAGTGCAGGAAAAGCGCGCCCTCGCGCGCCCAGCACTCGACCGCGGCCTGCACCGCGCGCGCCAGCAGCGCGTGGCGGGCGAATACCGCCTCCAGCCCTTCCCGGTCGAGCAGTGCCAGCGCCGCTTCGATCCCGTACAGCAGATTCTGCGGCGGGGTGCCGCCGAATTTCTGGTAGCTGTACGTCGCCCTGCGCCGCTCCCAGTCCCAGTAATGGCGCGGCGCGGGGTTCTTAGCGGCCGCCGCGCCGGCGCGCTCGTCCACCGCAACGAAGCCCAGGCCGGGCGGTGACATCAGTCCCTTCTGCGAGGCGCCCACCGCGACGTTTACACCCAGCGCGTCCATTGCGAACGGCGCGGCGGCGAGGGACGCGACCACGTCGACGACGAACAGCGCCGGATGTCCGGCCGCGTCGATCGCAGCGCGGATCGACTTCAGGTCGTTGCTGATGCCGCTCGCGGTATCGGTGTGCGCGACGAAGACCGCCGCGATTTCACGCTTGCGATCGGCGCGCAGCCTCTGCTCGACGTCGTTCGGGTCGACCGGGTAGCCCTCGCGGTACGGCGTGCGAAGCGCGCGCCGGCCGATCGCTTCGGCCTGCAGCGCCCATTGTTCGGAAAAGTGGCCGGTGCCCGGGATCAGTAGCGCCTCGCCGGGTGCAAGCAAGTTTTCCGTCGCCGCCTCCCACGCACCGTGGCCGTTCGCGGCATACATGTACAGGTCGGCCTTCGCGGTCCCCAACATCCGCCGCAAGCCAGCTTCGCAGACCGCGATGATCTCGTCCAGCCGCGGGTCGCCGTGGTCCATCGGCTGGCGGTGCATCGCGTTGAGCACCTCGGCAGGGATGTGCGTCGGACCGGGCGAGTGAAGAAGGCGTTCTCCGGGAACGCGGGGCGACGCGGCGGAATGTTCGGTACGCGGGGCGGTCAAGCGCGGGCCGCCTTCAGATAGGTCTTGGCGCTACCCGCCAGCAGGCGCGGCAAGTGCGTGTAGATGTAGCGAACGCCCTTGCCGAGAGCCTCGCGCACGTTGTCCGCGGTCGCGGGCGTCCCGGGCGTCCGGCCCGCTGCGACCATCTTGCGAAAGCTCCTCGCGATGGCCTCGGCCACCGCAGGCGCCGCGGGATTGCCCGGATGGCCCATTGCCTGCGACAGATCGGAGGGTCCGATGAAAAACACGTCGATGTGCTCGACTTTAAGCAACTCGTCGATGTTATCGATCGCCGGGCGGTCTTCGAGCTGGATTGCGATCAGCGTCGCATCGTTCGCCGCCTTCACATGATCCGCCAGCGAGCCGTGCGAATCGTAGGCCGCCGCCCGGGTTCCGGCGGCGAGGCCGCGTCGCCCGAGCGGATGGTATTTGACCGCCGCAACCACCTCGCGCGCATCTTGCGCGGTATTGACGTGCGGCACCTGCACGCCCATCACGCCGCGATCGAGCACCTGCAGGATATGCTCGGGGCTGCGGGTCGCCGGCCGCGCGATCGCGCTGATGCCGCAGGCCTCGGCCGCCATCGCCATCAGTTCCACGCTCTCCAGAGTGAGGGTGCCGTGCTCGCAGTCGAGCAGCACCCAGTCGAAACCGGCGGCGCCGATCATCTCCACGATCTGCGGCGAGGGAATCATCACCGAGACCCCGAAGACCGGTTCGCCGGCGCGCAGCTTTTCCTTCATCCGGTTGCTCTTCATTCCTGACTTCCCAGTCTGAGATCGAAATGCCGCACCACCTCGTCATTCGCCCCGGGCCGGCCCGTTCGCCGGCAACCAGGAGTCGCGGTGAACCGTACGTAGCGCACGGCAAGCGCGGCAGAAGACACCGAGCCCACTTCGCCGAAGCCGATGAATGCGACCGCTCTGGTCATTTGTGGCGTCGATACCCTAGCTATTGCCGTGGCGCCGGATACTTTACTGCATCATCCGTCCTGGGACGATTCGCGGCAGGAATGCGTTCGCGGAACGAATGCCGTGCCCCGCAGCGTTTCATCGATCGCGACTCGTGGCACGACATTGGTGAAGGTTGTTACACGACACCAAAGAAAAAGGCCCCGGCGCGAGCTAGAGCCTTGAAGGTTTGGTAGGCCGTGGCGGGTTCGAACCGCCGACCAACGGATTAAAAGGGTATTGCCTAGTCTATTCCACCACTTTCTATGTTGTTCCTTGTCGTTCCTATTTGATTGATTGAACTTGATTATCCGCCGGTTCCCTGGCGTTCCGCAGCTCTCCTCTAACCCTGGAAGTTCCCGGTTTTGTGTAATTTTTCGACGCAGGATTACACCGCAATTACACCTCGGAAAAAGTATTGCTTTCGCTGGGGTCGATCCCCGCCTTGGGGGGTAAGCACGCACCCATGGCGGCACTGGTACGGGTCGCATGCACGCGATGAGGAAAAATTCGGAAGGTGTAAACAAGCAGACATGTAAGAACCCTTACATGCCCTAGCTTCAATTGCTACATGTTCGCCGGCTGCCCGGACGATCCTTTGTGTCCAAAGATCTCACCCCCAGTCACCGCTTGGGGTGCAGCCGCTCGTAAATTCAAATTTCGCCCGCGCAGGGAATGAGATGTTTGCGGCTCGTTCGCCGAGGACGCCGACACGGCGACAAGACATTTTCCGAAGGGGCTCGATGGTCGACAGCGCGACAAGGACGGAGAGATCCGTCGTAAGCGCGGCGACACCAAGGTCGCGACGCTCCGCAAGGAATACGGGGAGGGGTTTGCGAAGGGTTACCGATCAGACGCCAAGCTCGGGACTGTTTTAGAGCGAGAGGGTGCGGAGAGTCTCGATCAGCTACTGAAGAAGAATCGGTAATATTTCGGCGCCGACCGATTGTTGCTTACTTGGCCGTTGAGAATTGCCTTCTTCGACGATTCGTCGAGAGCAAGTCCGCATTGCGATTCGACATGACCCTCGCCCAACCTGCCGTTGAGATTCGCCGCCGTGCGCTACTGGTGCCTGAGCTTCCCGACGAGCCGTTCGACGCGACTGCCGCGCTACTTGGTGTCCGCTTGGTATCTCTCGCGCCAGACCTCCGCGGGCGATAACTGGGGTTCCAATCCCCGGGGGATTCGACCCCTATATTTCGCTGCTTCCGCCCCTGGAAACCGAGGGTCTAGCGTGGCTGGAAGCCTCGTAATAGAGCTGTTCTGAGCGTTTCTAGCGCGTTCCTGATAGGGGGAAAGCAGTCCAGTCGCGCGAAACGCGGCAGACAGCGCTCTCGAAGCGATTTCGGCTGATTCCCCCCATGCCTACCCATCGCACCCCGCGCCGCGCTCCCGCCAACGACAGATATTCGCGGTAAGGCGTCCCTCTTGTTTGCACGACGGGTGCGCGCTATCGACCCTTAAGGAAAGCGGTTGTGCACTTACTAACATTGGTAGGCGAGAGAAGAGCGGCTACACATTCTTGGCGCGCCCGAAGAGCAGGGCGGTCGAGTTCCTTAAATGTGATTCGCTGCCACAGCGAGCAAGCGGGCATCATCTTTTGCCGATAGCTTGCTTCAGCCACTCTTATTTGTTCTTGATACTTGGCCCTGGCATCCCTCGTGGCATCCCGATATCGCTTCGCTGCCGGCGCACATGGGCTTCCGTCCTCTACAGAGATCTCAGTCGTGTAAGTGCTGATCAGCGCGCGGCACGTGCCTTTTTCCGCCTCGCGGACTAGTTCCGCGGCAACTGCTAACTCATGGCAAGCCGCAACGAGCGCCTGGGAGTGAAGTTCCGGCTTTTCGCAGGGGTAACGAACGGGATTCAAGCGGCTAGTTAGTTTGTATGCAGCCGCATAGCGGGAGTCGAGTTCTTTCTTGTGCTCGATTAGGCCCTTTACTAATATTTTCTCTTCTGCATCGAACTTGGTCCTAGCCGCCTTATCGACGGTGCCAAACCATATGGCGGCAACTGCCTCTTCCTGCTGTAGCTGTGCCCAGGCCGCGTCCTCTTCCGACACTGACGGCAAACAAACGTGGTCAGGAATTGCATCGGTAGAAGGCATCTGCGACTGTCCGGCGGTCGGGAGCGCTAGCAAAAACGCCATCATGCCGACCTTGAGTGGCCCACGTAGCGCCTGTCGAATCGCGTCAGTCATTCGGTTTCGTCGCACCCCGCACCGCGCTCCCACGACCCGCACGGCATGACTCCAACATGCGCCGCGCGCTGGCACCACCACAAGTGCACGCCGTCGTAGTCGATTGAGTGCGCGCTGGTCCAGCAGCTTCGGTCAGGACGGTCGCGCCACGCCGTGAAGTGCCGCATGTTCTCTAAACCCTGAGGTAAGGCAATAACTTGTCGTTGGAGCGATTTATTCTTCTTGATCTTCAGGATATTCGTAGGGCGAAGCGACTACCCATCCGCGATCTGGAGCATTTTGGCCTGTGCAAAGTGACCTGCCTTCGGTCGAGATTACTCTCGCACCTCGATGCATGAGTGCTCTTACAACTGCCTTTCGAGGATGATCCTCATCCTTTTTAGCTGAACTGATTACTGCCGTGAATGATTCTTGGTTTACAGCGGGTTTAGATGCAAGTCGCGGCCCGAGCAAGCGGTCCAAAATTTCGGTCGATACGTTGCGTCGGGAACCATGGTGCGGCACTTGAAATCTATTAATCCCTGGTAGGTTCAGACCGACTTTGGGCGCAAAGTCGATGGTCGCTGCTAGCGCCCTCCGGCCAGCATCCGCGGTAAGCAGGATTCTAAAGTCGCATAGGTGTGCATATTGGACTACGCTCATCTCGTTTTCCGCGCTAGTTTCCTCGTCTGAAAAGATCTCGACACCCCATGCAGACTTAATGAAATTCGTTACCTTCTTCGCCGCCTTCTGAAATAGCTCTGCCAAACTTGTGGCTTCGGATTTGGATTCTCCGGCGGCAGATTCAGGCGTCTTCTCGGACTCGACAACGAGATCTAGATATCGAGCCTTCGTGGGGGACATAACTGTGAAGGCCCCCACCTGTGCGCCTTGAAATGGTTCGCGAATATTGATGCCCTTCTCTTCGGCGATTTCTTCGAGTGCCGATATGTTTGGATAGATTTCCTTCAATCTCTTCGCGAGATTCTCCGCCGACGTGAACTTTGCAAACCTTGGCAGAAGTTCGTCAGCGTAAAACCAGGGCCGCAGCATCCAGAGAATGCCAACATTGAAATCCTGCAATACCGAACGCAATCCGCCCGCGTGATCTCCATCAGGGTGACTCACTACGACGTGATCAATGTCCGATGGATTACCGTAATATTTGCGAACGTGACTGACTAATGATGGCCCAGTATCTTGGAATCCGCCGTCAACGATGTGGATCCACGTCATTCCACTGATCGAATATCGCAACGCGATGGCGTCACCGCTTTTATCCGACTCAACGTCCAAGAAGTCCACTTCAAAATAATCGCTCACAACGCCCCCCAAGTAAGCGCGTTGACTATCACGAGAATATACGTAGCGAACCACGTGGCTACGTGCACTGTGCTGCGCCAAATTGCGGCGATATCCAAAATCAGAACATCACTTGTCAGCCTTCGCCGATTCCTCCGCCAACACGTTACACACAAGGTCACGCGCCAGCGAGGCAGAGGTGCCAATAGCGAGAACCAGTTCCGCCAAGAGCAAGAGCGCTGCAACTGACCACACCTGAAGTGCCGCGTTCACAATGAAAGCAGCGACAGCCATGATCGCGAACAGCAGGGTTGATACAGCTGCGATATCTCGCGTCAAAAGCCAATACTGATTCGCGTAGAGAACGGTGGGTCGGCTTTCATTCAACTTATAGATCTTGTACCAAAGCGCGTTTTGCTTTTCGGGCTCCTCTGGAAGTGCGTTCGTCGAGGGAGATCCAAAGCGTCTCATCAGCACGTCCATATCTACCCGCGGATCTCCGGGACCATATTTCGAAAATGCTTCAGTTCCCGGTAGTGGGTGCGTTCGCTTTCGGAAGACCAACCGTGCTTTCAATTTGCTAGAGAGGAGCTCAGAAAACACAAGAGCGATTACTGTTGCGGCTGCTCCCGCTGGCACGAGCTTGGCAACGTCATTGGTCCACGCTAGGTCGGGCACATGACCCAAAATTATGAGATAAAGCAGCCACAGATTTCCGAAGATATAACCGCCGAGGATCGGAAGGTTCTTAAACTTGAGAGACGATTCCATAGTGACCTCGCGAAGGACTTAGCACTTACCACCGACCGTCTCTAGTCATCATCCGGCCCACTCCGAAACTGCGCCCGCAGCGGCAGATGGTCGCTTACGGTCGTATAGAAAACCTTGGGACTCGCCGCAACCTCACGAACGTCCGTGATCTCCGGGCTGCCTACCATCTCCTGCGTCGCGGCCCGGTCAAACAGCAGGAGGTGGTCGTAGAGATTCGCCGTGCGCTCGCCCAAAGTGTTGAGCGTCGAGCCCGAGCCGAGCGTCTCGACTTGCGGCCCGAGCGTGGCCTCCAGGTCCGGCGTGGTCAGGTTGAAATCCCCGACTAGAATGCGGTCGTTCTCCCCCGGACGCGCTCGACCCATCGCGGTGAAGACTTCCGTAACGTGGCGCACTTCGTCCTGAATCTCCGCAGCGTCGCCGTCCGCCCACCTTGCGTGATAGGCGGCAAGCGTGAAGTCAAAACCTGTTGCACCGTTCGCCAGCTTGACGGCGAAGCAGCCAAATGCAGGCTCGCGCGAGAAGATATCGGGGCCGGTTCCGGACGGGCCTCCATCGTTGTCCGTGAGGTAGCGCAGCTCGGTCCAGCCGTCGCAAGTTTTGACGAGGTTTGGGCGATATAGGATCGCGTAGAACTCGGAATTGCCAGACGACGTATTCGGCCGCGGAATCGCGCTGATCACGCCCGCCCAGTCCGACCCGAGTCGGGAAAGAAGGGCGTCGTAACCCGGATGGGCCCCGCCCTTTTGCATCACTTCGACGACCGCGAGGATGTCGAAGTTGTCGTTGATGACCTTCGCCACGGCGGCGAAGTCCTTGGAAGTGCCATGGCCCAGCTTTTTGAGGTTCCACTCGCCCAGCCGGATGAATCCCGACGCGCCGGTTGCCTCGGGGATGATCTTCGACCACGCCTTGCTGACGTACCCTCTGGTGCCGTCCGAAAGCGTGACCTCGTACCAGAACGGGACGCTGCCTTCGAGCTTCGCGGCCTCGCCTGGTCGCAGCGCTCCGACCACCGCTGACGAGCCTTTGGGGTCGTGCCGCACGTTGAGTTGTGTGGTGACGCGTTCATTGGGCACGACTTGATCGGCCCAAGCAAATTGAGGCAAGGCCGCGAATAGAAGCCCTACGAATAATCTCCGGATTGCCACTTGGCGAAGTTGACTTCTTCTCGACTTCCAATATTGGACGTTCGGATAAGCGATAGTTCTTCTCTTGGTTCACGCTACGCCCACGAGACGTTCGCGGTCAACGATGCAGGAAGCGTTGACGATAATCACCGCTCACCTCGGGAGGTTCCATGGTCGATAAGAGACGGATACATGTAACGAAGCATTCGGACGGATGGGCTGTAGTACGAGAAGGCGTAAAGCGCCCGATGGCGGTGAAGGAAACTAAGGTGCCAGCCGTCAAGGAGGCCATCCGCGTGGCGAAGAAAGAGCGAGGCGAAGCGATCATCCACAAGGAAGAACGCAACAAGATCCAGGAAGAGCGGACATACCGGAAGGACCCGTATCCCCCGAAGGGCTAGGGAACTACGATCGGGTCGGTTTCGCCGCGCACGAGTGGTGACCGAGCATTCCGGCATGCTGCGAAAGACACGCGGGACGCTTTGGGAGATTCATCCCGTCACGAAGATTGAGTACTTCGAAAGTGAGGCCTGGAAGGATTTATAGGCGGGGGATGGGGTGCCGTAGAACGAATGGTCAGGTGGCGTGATCCTCTCGTCTATTCCTGCCATCACGCTACGGTAGTAGGGGCACGCGGTGTGGCGGGGGTAGAGTTCAAACGCGACCGCCGGATAGCCTCTCATGATTCGGACTTTCGAGGCAGTCCTTCCCTGCCGGTAGAATTCCCTGCGGCTCGAGCATCCCCGGTTCTGGGCCACGCAAAGGGGACGCAGGTAGCTATCCGGCAAGCGGCGTTCCCGGGGCGCCACGGACGCGTCGATTAATGGCTTTTCACGGCAACGTCGCCGTGCTGTAGAGACTCGAAAATGGCCACCACGATAAACGCTAGCCGCTTCGATGTGGACCTTTCTGAGCGGGATGTCCAAGCTCTCTCATCGGTCGACGCGATCGCTGCATTCTTCGCCCGCCTTGGCTACAACACCAATGCTCGCACTGTTCAGACCCCTGGTAATCTCGGCATAGGCACCGAGGGAACGCTGCGTCCGATCAAGCGGATCGAGCTGATCTCCGACCGCGAGGGGTTGTTCCAAGTCTACGTTTTCGAGCTTACAAGTGTAACAGTCACGCACACACGCGCGCTCGCGCGGGCGTTCCGTAATCGCGCGGGTAACTTCCTTCTCATCCTGACTAGCGACTACGAACGGCTCGACTTCGTGCTGCTCGAGCGGTTCCTTCCGCTCGCGGCACCTGGGGGGACGATCGGCGAACGCCAAGTCGGTATCCGTCCCCGGGCGCTTACTGTCGAACGCCGCAATCCTGATAGGCGGACGCTGCGCGTCCTCAAGCGCTTGACTTGGACCGAAGCGGACGGCTTTGCTCAGCATGACAAGCTCATCGCGGCCTATTCGGTCGCCGACTGGTCGGAAGAGCACTTTAACAACCGGGCGCTCTTTTCCGATTACTACCTGCTCGAACGGCTGCGCGACTTTCCCGAATGGGGCGAAGACCCAAAGCCTGCTTATCTGGCTCTACGCGCGCTCTATCTCGGTACCTTTGAGCGCTTCGCACGCAAGCCCGTCGCCGAGTTGAAGAGAGGGCTCGTCGAGCCCGCACTCATCGCGCTCGGCTTCGACCCGCACACTGGAAAGGTCCCCGCAACCCATGAAGCGCCTGACTACCTTCTACGAGCGCCGGGCGGGAAGGATGTCCTAGCCTCGTTGCTGGTCTACCCATGGGCGCGCTCGCTCGATGGGAAGGACTCTGAGCGCGACGGCGAAACGCCCGACGAGAACCCCGGCGCGGGCGTCGTCAGCCTCCTGGAGAAGAACGAGGTTCCGTGGGTGATCGTAACCAATGGTCGCCTCTGGAGGCTATACGCGCGCCAGACGCATTCGCGCGCAACCAATTATTACGAGCTGGACGCTGAAGAGCTGCTCGCCGACACGGGAACGCCGCTGGCCGATCCGGGGGAAGCGTTTCGGTATTACTGGCTGCTCTTCCGCCGGCAGGCGTTCGAGAGGCATTCAACGCATCGCGAGGGGAAGAGTCAGGAGCTTTCGCTGCTCGACCGGCTGCTACTGGAGAGCGAGGACTACGCCCGAGACCTTGGCACCCGGCTAAAGGACCGTGTTTTCGAGGAAGTCTTCCCGCACCTCGCTCATGGCTTCGTCGAGCACGTGCGGGAGCGGAGCGGCACCAAGGCTGTGCCGCAGTCCGAGCTGGACACGATCTATCACGGCACCCTGACACTTCTCTACCGGTTGCTCTTCCTTCTTTACGCCGAGGCAAGAGACTTGCTTCCTGTGCGTGAGGTGCGGGGCTATTGGGAAGCTAGTCTCACCCGCATAAAGAGAGAAATCGCGGAGCACGCGGAGGATATCGAGGACCAAGTCGAAGGACGGATCAAATACGCCTACAGACACGACACATATGTGCTCTGGGAACGCCTCCAGCGTCTCTTCACCATCGTGGACCGTGGCGAGGCAGCGCTCAACGTGCCGTTCTACAACGGCGGCCTCTTCCTCACCAATCTGAATGAGGGCGACGATAGTCAGGAGGCCACGGCAGCTCGATTTCTAGCCACGCATAAGGTGGCCGACCGCGACCTTGTGCGCGCTCTTGATCTGCTGTCGCGCACCGTAGACGAAAAACGCCATAGTCTTGTATTCATCGACTACAAATCACTCGGCGTGCGCCAGCTGGGTTCGATATATGAGGGTTTGCTCGAATTCAAAGTGCGCATCGCTCGCGAGAAGTTGGCGATCACGAAGGAGAAGGGACGGGAGATATATGTTCCGTTCTCCGAGCTTGACGAAAGAAGCCGGGATCGCGCTGAACGTGCCAGGCGCGTGGTTAAGAAGGGCATGGTGTACGTGGAAAACGACAAGCGCGAGCGCAAGGCGTCCGGCTCCTACTATACGCCCGACTACATTGTCGAATACATCGTCGAACAAGCGGTTGGCCCGGTGCTTACCGAAAAGTTCGACGAGATGCGCCCAAAACTCCGTCGGGCGCAGGCCGAACGCAAGAGCTTCTTTGAACGACAGAAAGCCCTCGAAGGAGGGCGCGTTGCGCCTGAACCGGTCGAAAAAGCCGACCGCATCGGCGAGGAACTAGTGGATGAGCTATTCGACATCAAGGTGCTCGATCCGGCGATGGGTTCCGGCCATTTTCTCGTCGAGGCAGTGGACTTCATTACGGATCGCATGCTCACCTTCCTCAACGCCTTTCCGTGGAATCCAGCGCAGGCTTACCTGGGGCGCATGCGCGAGGCCATCCTTACCGAGAGCGAAGCGCAAGGCGTAACCCTAGACCCTGCCAAGCTTACAGATGTCAACCTCCTGAAACGTCACGTCCTCAAGCGATGCATATACGGGGTTGATCTGAACGCGATGGCGGTCGAACTCGCTAAGGTGTCTCTCTGGCTCGACTGCTTCACGCTTGGTGCACCTCTTTCGTTTCTAGACCACCATTTGCGCTGCGGCAATTCGCTTATTGGTGTCACCGAAGAGCAGTTCGAGGAAGCACAGAAACGCTGGGGACAGATGGACTTGCTTGGTGGCAGCCAGTACACGGGCGCTAAAACGGCGGTGGGCGCCATGATTGATGTAGGGCGTCTCGCCGACCTTACCCCCTCTCAGATTGAGGACTCACGGCGCCACTATTCGATTGCGTCCGAAGCGCTTGCGCCGATCAAACGTCTATTCGACGTCTACGCAAGTCAGTGGTTTGGGAACGAGCCATACAAGGTCCGACGAGGCAAGCAGGCAGCGGAAGTGAATCCGGCGCTCGACTTCTTGCGTGACCCACTGTGTACTGAATGGGCGCAGAGACCTGCGGACGAAGGGCTTCCGGAGCATTTTCGCAAGATTGCGGACACCGCGACCACGGCCTCGTCCGGCTACGGATTCTTCCATTGGGAACTAGAGTTTCCAGAAGTCTTCTTTGGCACACGCCCGGGGGCCGTTCAGCACATCGAACGGCTGGACGGTTCAGGTTTTGATGCTGTGATCGGAAACCCACCTTACGATGTACTTGCGGAGGAGGAGCTCGGGTACGACATCTCAAGGGACTTGGCGTTCTTCGAGGAACAGGAAGTATTTGCGCCAGCAATTCGAGGTAAAAAGAATCTCTACAAGCTGTTCGTTTGTCGCGGACGGGAGTTGGGTGGTTCGCGCGGAACGCTGGCTTACATTGTACCGATGGCAATTCTTGGCGATGACCAGGCGGCCGAGGTCCGACGGTCTTTGCTGGTCGGGACTCAAATGCTTGCGGTAGAAGCATTCCCGCAGAAGGACGATAGCGCCAACCGCGTATTTGCGGAGGCGAAGCTCTCCACGGCGGTATTCGTGTGCCGGGCGGGATCTGGTAGCGCGCCTTTCGTCACCCGCACACACTCTGGCAGAACGATTGAGCCAGACTCTCCGTCGGTCAGGCTTACGGCGGCCGACATCCTTGCTTTCGATAACGATAACACTCCGATACTTACTTGTTCTCAGCGGGACTGGGATATTGCATCAAGAATAGCCAGGAACCCACGGGGCGCGCGGTTCGGCGACTACTGCCGGGGCTATCAAGGCGAAGTAAATGAAACGACCGATGGTAAGCGCGGATTCGTGTCATACAACTCGACGGATGGTCCGGAAATACTGCGTGGAGCGAATATTAGCCTTTACACATTGCGTGAGGCGTCGCAGGGAGACGCGATCTATCTTCGTGAAGAAAAGTTCTTGCGGGGGAAGCCGGACAGCAATAAAGCGAAGCACCACGAGCATGGTCGAATTGGCTGGCAGGAAAGTTCTCCGCAAAATAACTTTCGAAGGATTATCGCAGCGCCAATTCCGGCGGGGAGGTATTGCAATCACCTCGTCAATTATGTTGCGGCGGCGGAAATTCGGCTCGATGGTGACTTTGTACTGGCACTAATGAACAGCATGATCTACGACTGGTATTTTCGACTCTCGAGCACGAACGCCCACGTGAGTCACTACCAAATCGCCAAACTACCAGCGCCAACAATTGTGGACGGTCCGGAGGTGGACGGATGGCGTGAGTTGGCGAGGAAGGAGGACTGGGAAGAGTTGGGGGCTAGGCTAAGCCGCGAGCTCGCGGTGCCAGGGCAAATGCCCCGCGATGTCGTGACCGCAATATGCGCACTTAGTCAGCGGATACAGCGAATCGAGGCCGAGCGGATCTTAACAAGACGGAGTGATCGTTCCGTGCTCGCGAATGAGAGTGCCCCGATTCAGGAGGTTATCGACAGACTCCTGTGTCAGTGCTTTGGTTTGTCGATCGACGACAAGCGCTATATCACGGGTAGGCTTGCGGAGATGCTTTAGATGATTGTCTTGAATACTTCACGACTCACATCGAGGCGCGTCGCCCTGGCGTCTCATCAGTCGGTACCGCGGCAAGCGTGTTGACGCGAACCGGAGAGGGTTGATCGACGGCGCGCATGACAATCTGAATGGCCGATGGAGGAGTGTTCTTACATGTTCGAGAAATTGGTTCATAGCAGTCTCGCGGAAGGCTAGACGCGCACGATGCACATTCCATACGTCGTCGACAACGAGGAGCACCGGCTCGCTGACGTTCTAAACCAGGTGTTGGCCGAACATGCGGGGCGGTCTCTGGATGTGGCGACTGCGTATTTCACGGTGGGCGGATACGCTCAGGTGCGCGAGCGAATTGCAGAGTTGGGAAGTCTCCGACTTCTTCTCGGCGCTGAGCCATCGCACGGAATGGATATCGGATTGCGACCTGATCCGGGTTTGGTACGCGGACTGATGAAGCGCGACGTGGAAGAACTGCCCTTTGACGAGGTGACACTGAGGCTCGTCGAGGACCTCATCGCTTGGCTGCGCGAGACGAAGGTCGAGGTGCGGCTGCACGCCCATGGATTTTTGCATGCGAAGTGCTGGCTGTTTTACGGCGACCGGCCGGGGCAGTTGTCGCTTTTCGACCGATTCCGGCCAGTGGCGGCGATAGTGGGGTCATCCAACTTCACTGGGCCCGGCCTTACCTCGAACCGAGAACTCAATCTATCCCACAAGGTGTTGCTCGATCTGGAAGAGGCCGAGGATCGCGACGCGGCGCTTGCGGTGAAATATCTTGCCGAGCAGGGTGGCGGCGAGCGGATTGCGCCGCGCAACCGCCAGATCGTAAAAAGCGAGGTCGGGGCGCGGGCAATCATTGAGCTAGAGCGCTGGTTTCTGCGCCAGTGGGAGGCTAGCCGAGACTTCAAGGAAGATCTAATTGCGCTGCTCGACGCATCAAAATTTGGGCGCACCGAGTACACGCCCTGGCAGGTGTACCTAAAGGCGTTGTACGAGTATTTCCGAGACGATCTGGAGGGCGCTGAGCTTCCGGCAACGCGGTCGGCGGTCGAACTGTCGCAATTTCAGGAGGACGCAGTCAAGCGCGCCAGAAAGATACTCGCGCGCTACGACGGTGTAATGGTCGCGGATTCGGTGGGGCTGGGCAAGACGTGGATTGGGAAGAAGCTGCTTGAGGACTATGCCTATCACCTCAGACAGAAGGCGTTAATTGTCTGTCCGGCAGCACTGCGCGATATGTGGCAACGCGAACTACAAGAGGCGACGATTCCCGGCGCAGTGCTTTCGCAAGAGGAGCTGGGGCGCGAGACCTTCGATCCGAGCGCCTGGAGCGAAGCAGACGTGGTGCTTGTAGACGAGGCGCACAACTTTCGGAATCCGAACGCAAACCGCTATGGCAATTTGGAACGAGTGCTTGGTGGCAATGGCGGTCGCGGCAGGGACGGTGCACGCAAAAAGGTAATTTTGCTCACCGCGACCCCGATCAACAATGACCTATTCGATCTGTACCACCAGATCGCACTAATCTCCCGCGGCGACCGCAGCTACTTCGCTGCCGCAGGGATCGGCGATCTTTACCGCTATTTCTTGCATGCGCGTCGTGAGACGCGAAAACAGGCGCAAGGCTTGGCGCTTTACAACCTCCTTGAGGAGATCGTCATCCGTCGGACGCGCCCTTTCGTGCGTCGTGCTTACTCGGAAGCTACGATCCGCGGGAAGCTAATCCGATTCCCCGAGCGCAAGTTGCGCACCGTCAAGTATGACCTCGAGGCAACCTACGGCGGAATATACGAGGAAGTAGTAGCTGGAATCGAGAGCTTGCAGCTGGCACCATACAAGCTTGAAACCTTCAAGAGAAAAGACCGCAACGATTTTGAGACCGGACGCGAAGAGGCGCTGGTCGGCATCTTCAAGAGCCGCTACCTGAAGCGCTTCGAATCGAGCATCGAGGCCTTCCGGATCAGCGTGCGGCGGGCACTCTCCTTCCTGAACACGTTTGAAGCCTATCTTCTCGATGGGAGGCTTCTGGGATCTGCAGACTTTCAGCGCGCGATTGCTTACCTGTCGCGCGAGGATGAGGAGGACGACGCGACGCCGGGTCCGCTCGCCGACGAACTCGATTCAAACGAAGAGGCGCGTCGGTTTCTTGAGCGTATGACGAGCGTCAACACCGCGGACTTTGATCTTCGTGGGATTGACCGTGCAGTGAAGCATGACGTCAGCGTACTAACCCGGATCTGGGAGCGGGTGAAGGACATCAAGCCAGAGAGGGACGCGAAGCTTCAGCGGCTAAAGGAGCTACTGCGTGGCGAGCTTAAGGGCCGCAAGGTGCTCATCTTTACGTACTACAAGGACACCGCTCGATATCTATATAGGCACCTCGGGCATCCTGAGAATCCTGCCGCCCAGGCGTTCTGTGCGAAGCTTGGAGGCTTGAAGGTACGGCGGATGGACAGCGGCGCGGATGCGAAGGAACGTCTGCGCATTGTTGAGGGTTTCGCACCCGTTTCCAATGGACGACCGGAGTGGGCGGGCACCGAGCGCGAGATCGACCTTCTGATTTCGACCGACGTGCTCTCCGAAGGCCAGAATCTGCAGGACTGCGGCCTGTTGCTCAACTACGATTTGCACTGGAACCCGACACGTATGGTGCAGCGCGCGGGTCGGATCGACAGGATAGGCTCTACGTTCGCGGAGCTGTGGCTCTACAACATGTTCCCGGACGAAGGGCTGGAGCGCCTGCTGCGGCTCGTGGAAAGCTTGTCCGCCAAAATCTCCGCAATTGACCAAGCCGGTTTCCACGACGCAAGCGTACTCGGCGAGCTCGTCCACCCGCAGAATTTCAACACTCTTCGGCGCATTCGTGAGGAAGATGGCTCGGTTGTACAAGAGGAGGAGCAGGCGACCGAACTGGTGAGCAACGAATCACTCGCGCATCAGCTGAAGCAGATGCTTGAGGCTGGGGCGCGCGAAATGATCGAGAGTCTTCCGGACGGCATCCACTCTGGACTGGTGAAACCCAATGCGAGGGGCGTGTTCTTCTACTTTCAGGCGCGACGATCAGAGCAGCTACTGCACTTTTGGCGCTACTACGATCTCAAAGAGCGAGCCATTTTTGATAACCGTTATCTAATCGCAAATCTCATCCAGTGCGATCCAGGCTCAGCAAGAGTAGTCGAGGTGGGTGCTCTTTCGAGTGTGTTCACGCTTCAGGAGGAAGTCGTCACCGACATCCTGAAATCGTTCGCCGAAAAGAAGGCGCTGGAAGTCGCGCCTCGAACCATCGACCCGGTGCAGCAGACCGTCGCTACAGCGATTCAGGGTTACCTCAATCATCCTGACCTTGACCGTAGAGAGGCAATTGAGCTGATCCGCTTTCTTAACCAGCCTATGCTGTCAGTGCAAATAAGAGAACTCCGAGGGGCACTAGGAAAGTTTAGGGCAGCTGGCCAAGCAATGGGATTGATCGAAGCAGTTCGCAAGCTTCGGGAGACTGTTGTCGAGCGAGAGTCCGGTACCGATATCGAGCGGGACGAGAGCACGCTTCAGAGGGAAGACTTGAGGCTAATCTGCTTTGAATTCTTGAGCGGCGGGTAACAAGTTCTGCCGAGAGGGGTAGGTATGCAGCGTAATGCGCGCTGCGTCCGATGTCTTCGGTACGCAAGGCTTACCGGACGTAGATGTGGCAAACCTCGTACACGGAGTGCCGTTGTATTAGCGCCAAGAATTGACGCGGAAAGGAGAAATCCTTAGGATCACTATTGCGCCGATTTGAGTATCAGCTTGCGGGCGCGTTATAAGTGCAGCTAAAGCGAACTTCTAGCCCGCTTTGGCTGCGTCTGCGCCCAGCGGGCTTTGTATTTCTGGGTACCGCCGATTTAACGACTACTTGCAGGGCGGGTGACAAATTCTGCTAAAGCGTCGCCAGCTCTGATTCCCCCGAGGGCCCGGCTGCGCCGGATCCATGGGGGATAGGAGTGTCTGCATGTCAGTTCCCGTCGTAAGACGAATGCGAAGAATCACGCGCGAGGCAATTGCGCAATACCCAACCGAGGATGCTCTAATCAACGCAGCGCTCAACGTGCTGCGTGAAAAGTTGACTAGACCAGGCGCAGCACTTTCATCGCCCGCTGCGGTACGCGACTACCTGCGGCTCAATCTAGTCAACTTGGAGCATGAGGTATTCTGGTGTGTCTTTCTCGACGCTCAACATCGAGTCATTGCATCGCGAGAAATGTTTCGCGGGACGTTGACACAAACAAGCGTATATCCGCGCGAGGTAGTCAAGGCGGCGCTACAGGCAAACGCAGCTGCAGTGATCTTTGCACACAATCATCCCTCAGGAATTGCTGCGCCAAGTCAGGCTGACGAGGCATTGACTCGTAACCTACAACAAGCTCTGGCGCTGGTTGATGTGAAGGCGCTCGATCATTTTGTGGTTGCGGGCGACCAAACCCTTTCCTTCGCAGAAAGGGGCCTGTTATGACTAGCCAGAATGGACTCTATACACAACTGGTGGGCGCGCTTCGAGAATGCATGTCCGCACTCGACATGTGCCTCAACTCGTCGGACATGGCATCAGCCCTCGATGAAGCCGACCGCGTTCTTACGACGTACCGGCCACTACTTGAACGACTGGATGAATAGCAGACCAGTGTGGTGAGAACAGATTGGACTCTGTAGTTATCCAACTACCAGGGCCGGTCGCGGCGTTCCTCAGCGCGATGGACACTGATGAACCCCAAGCATATCTACGCAGATGCGGCGCCGGGCCGTGGTGCTTCTTGACGGCGCACGACCCCGATGGCGAGGTGCTAAGCGATACGGAGAACGAGAAGCGAACCCGCCAGGTCGTCGAACGCGTTCGGCTGTTGGGTTGTTGGGCTATGACGCGAGCCAGCAGTGGTTCTCCAGCATGGCTCCCGCAGGGTGGCATTCTGATAATTAACATCGCCGAACGCGATGCTCACGTGCTTGGGCATGACCTGGGTCAAAACGCCATCATCGTTGGCGATACCCGCTCCTACCGGATCCTCTATGACGTCCCTGATAGTGAAGCTTAGAAATGGGCGTGGGTTACGGCTCGCGTCGAGCTGCGAGGCGACGAGCGGCCTTTCGCTTCACGGAATCGGATAGGCGCCTGTTGAATAGGTTCGATGACTGGCCTGACTTGTCGTTCTTTGTCCGACTTCCCGGGGCCGCGGAATGCCACCGAAAGCGCGGCGTCTCCATTACGCTCATTGTCGATGAAACTTGCGATGCGGCCGGTCGCCAAACAAGGAAGCCATGTGTCCGCTACCGACCCAGAGCAGTCGTCCAGATTGGGGTCGAGTTTCAGTAAGAACCCGGAGTGGTTGGAATTGGTAATTGGCACGGTATAGGAGTTGCATATCATCTGCAGCAACCTGCGGCTACGTGGAGGCAGTTAGCAGGCTTCAGCGTCGACAGTGGTTTCGCGTTGAGACTAGCCCATACTGTGCGGCTTGCGATTCATGGTGAAGTCATTATGATGTCATGATAGATCGCAAGGTTAGCAATGGTTTCTCGAAACGCCGTTTTGCACCCGCTGGTGTGTTGGTGAACATCGGTCCGCCCAAAGGTGCCATCGAGCGCATCGACCTGCGGCTTGATGACCGCGATATCCCGCTATCCCGGAACAACTGGTTCCTGGAAACCGCAATAGAAAAGCTGCGCTGCGACGCAGTCGGGGGAACGCATGGCAAGGAGTGATCTTCTTGTATCGCTCGTGCGGGCCGGTACCATGGGCGACAAACGCAGCTTCCGCGGCGCCGTCGAAGCTATCATTGCGGAGGAGCGCGCCAAGCATCACAACGTTCTCGCCGACACGCTGAGCAAGGTGACTCAAGCCAACGGGTCGGGAGCCGGCAATGGTCCTTTTAGTGGGGTCTCGGTTCAAGGCGACGGCTCACTGCGTGGACGCGATTTCGTGGCCGAGATCATACCGAAGCGGCGGCTCGACGACCTCATTCTGCCTTCGGTCGTACGCCGCGCGGCTGACGAGCTTGTCGAGGAGCAGCAGCGCGCGGACCTGCTACGTGCCCACGGCCTTGAGCCCCGTCACCGTATCCTTCTTGTCGGGCCTCCCGGAACTGGAAAGACGACGCTGGCTGAAGCGATCGCGGAAAGCGCCGGCGTGCCGCTGTTCGTCGTTCGGTACGAGGCGATGATTGGAAGCTATCTAGGTGAGACGGCCGCGCGCCTCAAGCGCGTGTTCGACTACGCGCGGACGACGCCTTGCCTACTGTTCTTCGATGAATTCGACGCGATCGGCAAGGAGCGCGGCGACGTCCACGAGACCGGCGAAATCAAACGCGTCGTAACGTCACTACTCATGCAGGTCGATGATCTGCCAAGCTACACGATCATCGCGGCGGCCACGAATCACCCCGAGCTCCTCGATCGAGGCTCCTGGCGTCGGTTCCAACTCCGCCTTCCCTTGCCGCTTCCGGACTCTCGCGCGCTGACGCGCTACGTTGAGGCGTTCTCAAAGCGTCTGCCCGAACCTATCGGCCATGCACCTGCCACCATTGCGCGGCGCCTTGGCAAGATCAGTTACGCGGAAGTTGAGCAGTTTTGCCTCGATATCCATAGACGAAGCGTGCTCGCGATTGGCGAAAGACCGCTCAAGGCTATCGTCGCCGAGCAACTACAAATCTGGGACGCGCGCGCCCGGGCAGGGAAGACCGGCAAGGGAGCCATGAGAGATGGCGGAACGCCCCCTACTGATTCTTCCGACCGCTAAGAACATCGGGCCACCGCCAGGCCCGCGCGGTGGCAGCAAGCCTTTGGTCCCAACCAGAGTAACCCAGGCAGGTCGTATCGGCCCGTCTCTTAGGAGACTCAGAGAAGCGCTGAATCGCGGCCCCGAGCGCGTACTCGAGCTGCGCGATGACCCGACTGCGCTTGCCCCGGACCGCGTCATTGTGTTCGAGATCGCCGGCACCGTTGCGGATTTTGCACGGGCTGCCGCGAAGGTGCCCGGCTTGGAGCTCATGGTCGAGTACGAAACGGAAGCTGAGCCGGACGAATTCTTCGCGGAGAAGGATACCCGCACGGGCCGAAAAGGTGAGCGTCGCGAGGACAAGCTGGTGGAGGGCCGCTTCTATCTCGCCATGCCCGACATCGCGGCTTTCGAAGAGCTGCTCCACCTCTATGACCGATGGGCCTCTGGTCAGGAGCTCCCGAATGGCTTTGCCCCGTTCAAGAACTTGTTTGCGCAGCTCCGCGTGCTGCGCCCGTGGGGGCCGCAGGACCGCATCCCTGACGAAACGGTCGAGTACTGGCGAGAAGAAACACGCCTCAATCCAGACCGCGCGATGAGAACAGAAGTCGAACTCTGGTATCGCCGCTCGTCTGAGCGCCGGGAGCGCGCGGCGCGGGACTTCCGCACGCTTGTCACAGCGGCGGGCGGTACCGTGATTCATGAAGCGTTGATTCCGGAAATCGCCTACCAAGGCGCGCTGATCGACATACCGGCGGCGGCCATTCCAGATCTGATCGCGAGACGCCGAGTTGTTGTCACTGATCGCCGTAAAGGAGCCGGGGATGATCGGCGTAATGGAGCCAGTT
>JADEYI010000774.1_pt1 | contig 35366 bp, 39 predicted proteins | sample 8542331 | NCBI WGS metagenome assembly JADEYI01 (sample SAMN16510988, study PRJNA670497) | mine drainage metagenome | isolation source: biofilm near Copperflume 1 | place: Germany: Marsberg coppermine Kilianstollen | collected 2018-02 | reverse complement strand
GGCTTCAGGCGATCCAGGTCGGCAACGAGATCGCGCTCGCGCAGGTGCAGCAGGTGCAGATGCTCCGCCAACTTGTGATGGCGATGACGAACTCGCAAAATGTCGCAGCGGCCAACCGGCTCAATAATCAGGTTCAAAGTAGCCTCGAAGCGCAAGCCCTGTTTTCAGCGCCGCCGCCGCTACCGATCCCCAATTTGTTTCAGCAGTCCGCGGGCACGCCACCGCCACAATAGTCTCATCCGAGGGTGACTCATCATGAAAAGAATCAAGCCACTACTCATCCTAGCCTTCGCATTGATCGGCGTGTGCGTGTTGCTGTACGGAGGGTGGCGCTTCTACCAACGCAAAGTAGCGCAGGCTCAAGCGCGGGCGTTATTCTCGGCGCCGCCTCCGTCACCAATTCCGGACATCTTCCATCAGAAACCCGGCCCTCCCCCTCCGCAGTAACGCCGACAACATCAAGCGAGGAGATTTGTTCATGAACGCCTTCAGCCTCGACAGCATAGCGACGGAATTTTACAACGCGGGACTGCATTACAGCGCAGCGATCCAGCCCTATGCGCTCAAACTCTTCTTCGCTCTCTTCCTGATAGACATCATCGTCACCTGGCTCCAGTACATAGCGGAAGGTCAGCTCGAACCGTCGTATTTTCTTGGCCGCCTGATCAAGCACATCCTCAGCGGCGGGTTCCTTTACCTCATGATCGTCAACGGCTTTGCATGGATGACCGCGGTTATCCAAAGCTTCTCGCGTATCGGTGCCGCTGTTAGCGGACTTCCCGCGCTCAGCCCGCAAACCGTTCTTCAGATCGGCGGTAACATGGCCCAGACGATCTTCAACGCACCAGCCAACGCCAGCCTTGTTACCAACCTAGAACTCGCAATCGTCCAATCTGTCTGCGGCTTCCTCGTTCTGTTTGCCTTCGCGATTTCAGCTGCCGAACTTCTTCTCACCTTGGTAAAAGCCTACTTGACCGTGAGCCTCGGCGTGATTTTGCTTGGACTCGGATCCAACCGTTTCACGGCGAGCGCCTCAGAAGGTTATTTCATCCACGTAATCCGCATCGGCGTCCGCCTACTATTTTTCTATGCGGTCCTTGCGGTCGGCGTGCAGCTAGCAAACCAGTGGAGTGCGGCCCTTATGGCCGCCTGCAAGCCTGTTACGACCGCCCTACCATGGTGGACGACTTACGGCGTGCCACCTGCTTCGATCATGACGAGCGTCTGCTCGGCGAGTATTCCTGTGTCGGCAATGCTAGAGTATGCGTTGTTGGCTTTCGTATTTGCTGTTGTCACTATTGCGGTGCCACATATGGCAGCTGACCTCGTTGGCGGAACCGCAGGTTCCGCCTTGGCGCACGCGTTCGAAGCCGCCTACATTGCACAAACCATCGTTCGCCCCATCACCGGCGCCTTACAGACTGGTTTCAACAAAATCGCGCACACCGACGGCGGCAATACATCGATGAATTCGCAGGCAGATTCGTGGTTCGGGATGGCGGGCTTCCGCGGTAGCCAGCGCCAGTCAAGGGGCGATTCACAGCCGACCGTTCCACCAATTGACCCGAACTCCGGCAGTCATCAGGCCAAGGTAGACCACGGGACTACGATGCTACAGCCTGGCACCAGCGCATTTCCGGCCGCGAAGGAGACTGCGGCATTCGCCGGCAACAATGGAAACACCATGAACATTAGAAATGGGGCTTCAAGTACCACGCCCATCGGCAAGCCCGCGAAGCCGTGATCCTAACTTCGTTGCCACGCGCTCGCCGCGACCAAGACCGTTTAGCCGTAATCGCCCTGATTTTGCTCTGTAGCCAGGGCGCAGATGAGGGGTGGTGGAGGTGGTTGTGAATCAGGCGAGCGCGTTGACGGTTCTTATTGCGGGCGTGCTGCTGGCCCTCACGGTAGCGCTTCAGACGCGGCACATCAGTCGCCTCTGGCTGCGCTGGATTCCCCGGCCGCTTCGCGAGCTCATACGGCCGTACTTCGACCCGCCACCGGCCATTCACCCGGACGTGCCGGACCCCAACGAGATAGGAGGCGACGAGGACGTGGCAGGCTCCGGCAAAATAGCCGCGCGTGGCCTTCGCATTCTCTTGAGCGCCGCGCACGGCCTCCACGATTTCGAGCACTACCTGGTGCGATTCATCGTCGCCTTTGTGGCCGCCGCGATCACTCTGCTCTTGCTCAGCGCGGTCGTGGCCGGAGTCGCCAACCTATGATTTACGACTATAGATGGTAAGCGCCTCGTAAATTTCGTTGCGCGATAGGTTTTGTTGCGGATGCCGCGCGGGCCTGGCGTGAAACACAGCTTCGGGAGTTTGCGCTAGCCGCGGTCCCATGTCTAAAATCCGCCGTTAACATAAAGTCAGCGAGCTCAAATCCGATGACTTAAGTGCGCGAAATTGAAGGGCCGAGGCCGGCATTTCTCGCTACGGTCAAGAACGAAGCGCGCTGTCAGGAGAGCCGCCGGTTTTCAAAGCGCAACAACGCCCTCCGAGTAGCCTTGTCAGGGTCTCACTCACAGGACTTCGATGGAAACTCTCAAATATACTTGTTACAAGTGCGATGAGGATTTGACCGCCCAGGTGCTGGCTGCGCGCGTCGAAGTTCCGCTCGTAAAATCCTTCGGTTTCAGGATGACTGAACCCGCGGTGAGCGGCGGCTCTTGGCGGGTCGCGGTGGAGTGCAGCCAAGGTCACACCAACATTTTCGAAGGCAAGGATTGAGTATCCTTATGTACGAGGGCCGCCATGCCGGAGCCAAATATGCAAACGCAGACCGTGAAAGGGCTGCCGCCGACCGCTCAAGACCAATTCTGGCTTGATCTGGCGAAAGACGAATCGCCCGCTAAGTCGATCGAGCGGCTCGACTCGTACGGCAAATATCTACTGGGCACAGTGTCGGTGGTCGGCACCGCCCTGACGGGCTTCGGAATTTTCAGTCCGGGAGCTGCGGGGGCGCTACATAGTAAGTGGTTCCTTGTCCCGGTCGGCTTGGCTTGTGCGAGCTTGGCTCTGGCTGTGATGGGAATTACGCCGCAAGTGCATAAAATCAAGCTTCGGGAAATCAACTCGATTCGCCAGTACTACGCCAGACTGATTCTCTGGCGAGGGTGGTGCATAACGTTTGCCGGATGGCTCTTTGCAGGGAGTCTAGCGTCCGCCGCAGCCGTAATGGTCCTTACCAACTCCGCGGGCCTGCAGCCGGCGATATCTGTGCGGCTATCAGGTGAGGGCGATTCTACGACTTTGTCGGCGAACGTCACATTCACACACCTGCCCGCTTCGGGTGAGGCGCAGACAGGAATCCTGGGTTACCGCGCGGAGAAGGGCGCACAGCCGGTGAGTCTATTCAGTGACATTTCACATGGGGATTCTATGGGGAATCTTTCGCTGTCGGCTGAGGGACTCTCGAAGCTTCAAGATTATAGTCAGTTGGTTGTCCGGACGCGAGTCACCTCGGACGGCAACGTATTGTACGAAGGGTCGCGAACGATCGCAAAGTAGCGATTCGATCACATTGGGCGACCTAACCCGCCGACGCGTGCGGCACGAACTGAAGAGCAGAACAGACGCTTCGAATCGGGAGCCGGAGGTCAGACATGATTGCACGTGCCAGCATTCTCGTTCTTGCCTTGGCTCTGGCGGGATGTTCAACTGCTTCGTATACCGAACCCATAACACAGTTGAATCAGGGGCTGACTGTGGCTCAGGCGGGCTTCGACGGTCTGAAGCAGCGTGTCGAGCGGGTAGATCTTGTCCGCTCGGTTGATGATCAAGTCGAGCACGGGGTTCCTCTTACCCTGAGCAGTTGCGAAAACACAAAGGATACTAAGAAGGATCCGAACAACTGCATGCTGTTGCTGAACGGCCAACCAGTTCAGTCGTCTGACCTGGCGCCAAAGGGATCGAAATTGCTTGCGGCCTTTGTCGATTACGGCAAGGGTCTTCAGAAGCTCGCGGATGCCAAGGACATTAGTGACTTAAACAGCTCCGCTGACAATCTGAATTCAGCGCTAGAGAGCATCGCAAAGACGTCGGGCGCCACCGCTGCTCAAGCTTCCGTCGTCTCATCATCTTTGGACCTGATCCATTGGTTCCTTGGGCAGTACCTCGAATACAAGCGCGTCGAGGCTCTTAGAAGCGGTATCATCGCGGGGAATCAAGCCGTCCAACAGGGGGTGCCGCTGCTAGAAGCAGAAGCAGGCACTTTGCAGAAGATTGCGGCGACGTATGAACCCGGCCAGTTGCAGTCCATGGTTCTCGCTGTATCGCTTTCGCGCGGGGAGCCGCTCGGGCAAAGGACCGAGCTCGAGAGAGACACCGTCAGTTATCAGCAGTCGGTAAAGCGCCTTTTGGAGACCGACCCGGTGGCGCCCTTCGAGGAATTAAAAAGCGCGCACGCCAAATTGCTGGCGGCTGCCGAGGCGTCGGACTTTTCTGCGTCGGACCTTAAGACGGCTCTCACTGATTTCTATAAGAAAGCAAAAGCACTCTACGACGCCGTGAACAATTGAGGAGGCTGAGATATGCCGGCACCAAATTCAAAAGATCAGGCACTGCTCAATGTTCAAATTGACACCTGTGCGGACAACTTTCCGACGCTAATCGATCAGACGCGCGCAAAGGAAAATGCAGCCATTTCAACGGCCGACCTTGCGACCGCCCGAACGCTCGATGACCTTGGGATTACGTTTGCGAACCAATATGCGACGCTGCTCAAGCATCAACTAAAGGCCATAGACGATTCAGCTCAGATGGACGAAGCGATCCAAAAATTCGCGACCGTCAATCAGAGCATTCAAACAGAGCTAAAGAGCATCCAGGAGATCAAAGAGTTTACAGACAAAGCTACGCAAATCGCGGAGATTGTTGCGCAAGGCATTCAGATTGCTTTGATGGTTGCGTAATGACGTGGGTGCCCGCGACGCGCTCACTATCGATAAAATGCTAAGGCGACCGCATCAATCGCACGATGACCCTTTCGGCTATGGTCAATTCGACCGGAGAGGCAACGTTCCGGGATTTTCAAGCACGCAGAAGCCTTTACGGGGATCATTCTCCACGCCCGGTATCTTGACACATGGAAGGTCCCTCCAGACTGCAGGTGACATGAGCCCAATCGTCGCCGCAGCTTCAGCGATCATACTCGGCATCTGGAGAATGGTTGGGCCTGCGGCTGCTCTGGCAATTGGACCGGCGCCCGGACCCGATTCCGGTCGAGACGGAAGTTCCCTGCGAACGGACCGACTGCGTGGCCGACAAAATTGAAAAGGTGCAAGTGCGAGTCATCTACGTAATCGATAGCTTACGAACGAATGATTTCTGGGCGTTCAAATGTGTGCGGCATTTCTCAATCGGCTTGCCGCTTCATAGGTCTTCCGCAGAATTTACGGTGATCGCGTATTCGAAGGCGCCTTTCACGTTGTCATAAATCACGAGACTGGGGTGCACTTTGGGAAGGAGTTCCTGGCCGCAAGCGACGGCGATAGGAGCGGGGACTGCGGGAAACAAGTGCAGCTCCCCAATAGCCTCGTGGTTCCTAAGAATTGTGGATAGGGACCCCTGATACAGTCGCCGAAATCGAGCCAAGTCCTCGCGAAGCCGCAGGAACTCTCGATTGGGTTCCTGACCTTTCAACGTAATCTCGTAGAGGCATGCTGAGTCTCTGATCTTCGACGGCAATGAGCGCTCGCTCACTTTGCCACTCAACGAGAGAATGAGCCCTACGCGCTTCCTATCTCCGCGCCTTCGCGGCAAGAATTCGTACTCCACCGGAACGCCCTCTTTCTCCCACTTCCACGACTGCGTCTCACGGTGTCGCTGATATAGATCGCAGCTTACCTTGTCCCCGAGTTCTCGTCCAAAGCAGACCAGGACCGGTATCGGCGCCAGAGCGAAGACCGAATAATGCTGCACCTGCTTCGCCTCCAGTTCCGCCCGCAACGCGGGGCGAAGCTCGCGACGGATCTGGTCACGCGCAACCTCGAAGAATTTACGGCCTTCGCCCTGTATTGCCGTCAAATCGATCAACACTCCGGGTAGGCGGGCTGGGTACCTTGGCAGCAGCACCTCGCGGATATGGCTCGCAGGAATGTCTACTGGCTGGCCGCCAATGTTTGCTCGTAATTGAATGACCGTCGTCCGGTACTCCGGACCCAGAGCTGTTACCGTGAAGATTCGCTCTTCGTGTTCGCGCTTAAATTCGCGTAATAGTTCGACTGGGTATTTTTCGGGTTCTGAATCAATCAGGTGGTGGCATTCCGCGCATAGCAGCATCAGATTGTCGAACGTGTTGAGGTCTCGCGCGCCGATTATTCCCCGAGGCCCGGTCGGACGGAATGCAACGATATGCGCGGCCTGCGCGAAGTTCCCCGGTTCATTCGTCACTGAATGGACGTAGATATCCTTATTGCAACTTCGAAATTCGCACCTGCCAGCACTTGCCGCGACCAGTTGCAACCGCACGTTATCGGGCACATTGCGCGTGATGGAAACTGGCGATTCATCACGACGCCTCGCATTTGCTTGCCGTCGCCGAGGCATTTAGGGCTTCGAGTCGTCGATCAGCGGCGAAGGGTCAAGCCTTTCGATTGCGTCCTGCAGCGCGGCTACGGAAAAGGGTGCATCTCCGCGTATGCACGTCACGAGCGCACTTTCGGCGCCACGCTCTACCAGATCTGAGTAGCTGAACGGCGGCTCGCGATCCGAGATCCGGACTAAGGTTGCTATATCTTCCGCGTTGTGCCCCACACCGTCGAGAAGCTGTTCGAACAGGGCGCGCCGTGCGTCCGAATTTGGTCGGACGAAGGAGATCATCTGCGCGCGCCTGACGACAGCCGGATCGAGGGCCCGAACCCGATTTGTAACAAGTACCACGGCGATTCGCGCTCGATCACGAGCGAGCCGGTTGATCTCTTTGATGAGAGCGTTCACTCCGGCTCGATCCTCGTGATGTGCCTGCATCTGAGCGCGGCTCGTACCGAGATCGTCTCCTTCGTCAATTATCAGAATTCCGCATCCGTGCCCCACAGCGACGCGAGCCTCGCTGAAGGCGGCGGTGATGCGCTCCGAGAGCTGGCCCACAAAACCGCCACCCCGTATGTCCGATGGCGTCTCAAGAGCAACGACCTCTCGGTCCAGAGTTTCGGCCACTGCGGTGCCGATCGAGCTTGCCAGAGCACTTTTGCCGCAACCGACTTCTCCTCCCAGGATTACGAGCGGCGGACGATCCTGGATCACCTTGGCTAGTGGAAATCCCTTACCGTGGTGCTTCTTAAGCCAACGAGAGACCCGGTCGGGATCGAGCACCCGTAGAACATACTCAAGCAGTTCGTTCTTCTGCGCGTCGATGCCGATGAGGCGATCATAGCGCGACCGCGCCGTCGGGTCCGGATGCCTGGCATGGTGCAGTTGAACGGAATTTATGGCCACGTGCCCACCCTAGCGCGTGTAATCGCGTACCCCTCCTTCGAGAAAGAGCGATGCTCTGATTCCGGTGCCTCCATCTTTCGACCATCGAAGCCCCAACCGTGCTGAGCCAGATAGTCATAAACACTTTGCGGTGTCTCCATGCGTAGATCCGCATACAGCTGGACGGCGGTGCCGAAGGGGATGCCATAGATGTCGAGCCCGCCCGACGCTGAGTTCATCTGCACCGACCCGTCCGACCTGACTGTGTAGCGGAGTCCATACGAACGCCCGCCCAGCTGCAACTCGAAAAAATCGAGGCACTCCTCGATCTGCAGATAGGTCAGGTCCGTGATCCATTTGATCGCTCGTTCCCGAGTAATCAGCCCGGCAACAACGAAGGCAGAAAGGTTTGCGGCCACTTTTTGCATGACGTCGCGCACCCGCGCCTCCGTCATCGCAGACGAGGCGGACCGACTAGCCGCCTGTGTCACGTAATCCATCAGTCGCCCTCCGAATGATGCCGAACCGGGGCTCCAAACACCCGCACCAAGCACTCAACACCGTCGTTCTCACGATCATCATCGAACGCTACGATCGCTTCGTACATCGCGTCGCGGCTGTCGTCCAACCATCCGCCGAGTTCGTCGCACATCACGCCGCTCCATTTGTCGACCACATTGTTTTCGCTGTTGACGGGATCGTACACCTCCCACACCTGACCAGAAGGTGCCGAGGGCGCCCGCTGTGCCGCTGCGAAGTCATTGAACCCGATTCTTGCGCGCCTGCGCACCTGCCGCGCCAGGAAACCAAGCCAGTCCGCCATCGTCTCGCCGTACTTGGCCCGCACTCCACGATGATCGAATGCGTGAGCCGCGAGCAGGGTGATCAGGAAGCTCGGCAATTCTTTTACAGTCCTACCCTCGGCTTCGCGGAAGCAGCGCCACCACTTGAGCAGGCGGACCATGTCGTTGAATGCAACGCACCCCGGCGTCGCCTTACTTTTTTGAGTGCGCGATCTCACGAACTCCACGTGCTTCTGCACCGAGGTCTCACGCCGCTCACCATCAGATCGGACAATGATCTGGCGCTCGGGGTCCTTCGTCGCGAACATTGGAACCAGATCGTAGTTGACATTATCGGTGAACTTGAGCTTGACCGAGCTCTTCGTCGTTTCACGTTCCGTGTCGAGATGGGACTCCGCCGCATACGTGTCGAATCGCGCCAGCAGACTCTCAACGCGCTCCTCGTCTTTCGTCTTGGGCGCGACCACAAAGGGAACATCCACGTCCTGTCCCTCTACTTCCGACTCCCCTCGCATGTGGCGTCGCAAGCCTGTTCGCGTGGCGAATGAGCCAGACGATGGCGTCGCGCGAACAACCAAGCTATCATCCTTCGCCTTGGTGCTGATCGACTTGCGGATGTTGTTGGCGCGATCCCGCAGGTCTTCTTCGCGCTCCGAGTCGGTCGCGATCCAATCTACAAAGTTAGAAAGACGACGGTGCAGGTCATCAGACATAGCCGTGCTCCCGACTCCAAAATTCCAAAAGACACGCGGACCTCATCATAGCCACCTCCTGCGTCGCTACAAGCGGACGTAAGCTTATAGTGGTTGACAGGCTAGCGAAAAAACTCAGAAGGTCAACTGGCCGCTCTTCGTCTGCGGATAAAGCACATCGATCCTGATCCGTGCGACGACCGCGTTGACGTCAAAGACTTCCGCCAGCAAGCGGGCACCTTCCTCTGTCCGACTTGGCTGAAGCACCCGTTGGCCTAACCCGCCTACGCTCAATATCGACTCAAGTGCTACTGCCACGAGCTTGCGCGGCAACAACATGGCACCCATCGCCTGATTGGCCTGAAATTCCCACCAACGACCGTCATATTTTTTTGGCTGAGATGGAGCGACGCCCGCGATTCCGTCTGACCGACAAAGAATCTTTGGCTTCTGGGCATCCAGCCCGTCGGCGAGCAATGGCCGCAAGTCAAATCCCAGCCCAAAGAGATGGGCATGGAGCAGACCATGCCCGCCGCCCTCATGAGCCAGCGTCGATCGCAGCCGCCGCTCGGCAGCTTGGCTGCCCTCCTCATCGAGGGCGCGAGAAACCACGATCTCTTCCACACCCTTGTCACCAAAGCGGGTGAACCCCAATAGTCCCGCAGGCAGATCCTCGTAGCTTGGGCGAACACCAAACCGCTTCTCAATGAAACGGTCTACCCGAATTGGAGCAGGCTCGGAGGGATAGAGATCACTCTTTTGCAGCTCGTCAACACAAATTTGTTCGATTTCCGCTTGCGTATAATACGGCTGTTCCGCGAAGAGACCGGACGACCGAAAGGTTTTCACTGTTTCCGCGTCCTCTCGTTTCGCCGTTTGAGAAATTCCATGATTTCGTCTGGTCGTACCCGGTTCTCGACCATACTTCGAAGCGCGATTCCGTATGCGGGATTCGCCGCTGTCAGTCGCTTCAACTCCTGGACAGGCGCGCGCGTATCGTACTCGCGCAACTCTTCAAGTTTCGCCTCAAGGGTATCGGCCAAGCGTTGAAAGAGATCATCAGAAGGGTGTCGTCTGCCAAGTTCCACGTCTGATAAGAAAGCAGCCGACACCTTCAGCTTTTTGGCCAATTCCCTGAGCGAAAGATCATGCTCCTCTCTCAGCTCTCGAAGGCGCTCTCCGAGGGTCTTTAACGATTCTGTCGCCATGTGTCAGCTTACAAACCTCTTGTAAGCTTACAGTGCGAATCTCCAAGAAGTCAAATTTTCGAAGCACGATAGCCGGCTCGTCAGCCGGCATAACCCATACGGCATCGGCGAGATTACCCTTCGCGGGTAGCGCGGTCCGCTGACTGTTGACCGCAGAAGCGGAAGAATCCTAGAGAAGACGGCTCAAACCCCCTGTACACCGGGTACGGCTTTGTGCTAAACTATTTTCGTCATGGACCTTACATTCTACTGCGGCTCTGATCCCACACTCCTGTTCCACGACGAACGGAACAACGGCATCGAAGCGGTTCCAGCACTCCTGCAGAAACTCGAGAGTAAGGGCGTCAACATTCGGAGGATCGATCCTCGCCCTCTAACCGGAGAGCAACGCTTCCACGAATACACCAAAGCCACCATCCCCGCCGTTTACAAGAAATACGAGGTCAAAAGGATTTTCGGGACCAACCGCCATTCCGCCTGCTGGTTCGGCGTACAAGTCCCCGCGCTCCTGGTGAAGCACGACGACGACGAGGTCGGCGATACCTATCCGCATCGGAAATCCCGCAATATCGTGGTGACGATTCACGAATTCCTGACCTCAACTCTTGGCGTCCTGGAAAAGGCCGCGTAATTTTCTCTCGAACTCGATTTGAGAACCATAAGTTTGACAGCGTGATTACACGCGCATACGAACGAGCAACGATGCTGACAACAATCGACGAGCTGTGGGAAGCGGCAGAGAAAGAGATGGGCGCTGATGAGTACGTCCGGCAGTCCTACGCGCCTGAGCCGAGCAGCGATTTCAAGCGATTACAGGAGGGAAAGTACCTTGGCTGCTTCGCTAAGCAGTACAATGAGGGAGGGAGTGCGCCAGCGCTGGTTTGGGCTTGTCAGCATGAGCGCGGTTCGCGACACGCGGACTTCTCTGTATACGATGAGAACAAACGCTATTTGTGCGACATCGAAATCACTGCATTGTTCACCAAGCCCGCGAACAAGAATCCTCAAGACTACGAGGACTACTCGCCCTATCCGGTGATGCCAATTCCCTGCCATCTCTCCGCCCCCGGAGTGAGCCTTCGCGACATCGATCATCCGCGAGCAGGGTTTCAGCCGTACGCTACGCTAAAGCGTGTCATCGAGACACATCTGAGAGACCAGTACCCGCCTTACTGGCTCGTTGTTTACGACAACGAGCACGGAATCACGCATCCGAACCTAACCGAACTGCGGCAACGGATCCGCGAGGTTCTTGAGAAAAGAGCGGGTCGCAACCGACTGCCTGCTAATTTGAAGCAGGTTTGGGCCTTTGATTGGCCGAACTATGGCAAGACGACGTTGATACGGGTGTGGCCGTGAAAAAGAAGCCCTCTGGTTCAAAGCGGAAGGTTGAGTCGTACCAGCACAAAGGGAAGCAACGGCTGAACAATCCGCCGGCCGGATTGGTTACGCCGAAGACCGATCCGCCGACGCCGGCCAAGAAACCTTACGAATACGATCCCCACCTTGATCCGCAGCTCGTATGGGCGGGCAAGGCCGAGCATACGTCCTTCGAGGTCCCGACTGTCTCACTTCACGTCCACGAGCGTATCGAACCGCGCACAATCATCGAGGCTGTTCGCCGGCTCAATGGGACCGGACCGCAGATGCCGCTCTTCGCGAGACCGATCGAGAATCCGCCGCTTCGCGAGGCCATCGAGTTCTACAAACATCCACACGACTGGTCCAACCGGTTGATCGCTGGGGACAGCCTGCTCGTGATGAACAGCCTGCTCGAAAAGGAGGGGATGGCCGGGCAGGTTCAAATGGTCTATCTCGATCCGCCTTATGGGATCAGGTACGGCTCGAATTTTCAGCCTTTCGTCAATCGGCGCGAAGTTAAGGACGGCAAGGATGAGGACTTAACACAGGAGCCAGAGATGATCCGAGCTTTCCGTGACACTTGGGAGCTCGGAATTCATTCGTACCTAGCATATCTCCGCGACCGCCTTTTACTAGCGCGCCAATCGCTCACCGAGAGCGGTTCGATCTTCGTACAAATCAGTGATGAAAACTTGCACCACGTGCGGGAGGTAATGGACGAGGTCTTTGGTAAGCAGAATTTCCTCTCGGTCATCAGCCTCTGGAAAACAAGCGGAGCCAGCACCACCGGCCTGCCTTCCGTCTGTGATTATCTTATTTGGTACGCAAGAGACTCAGGGAAGGTGCTTTATCGTCAGCTCTACCTCGCAAAGGAAATTGGCGTGGACGAGGGTCGCGAATACGCCTATGTCGTTCTCCCGGATGGAGCCAGACGCCGAATGACAGAGGAAGAACTGGCGAAAATCTCCCTATTGCCGGCAGGGTCACGTGTGTTTCGTCCCTCACCTTTGACCTCTCAATCGGCGAGTTCCACGACGCTGGTAGAATTCGAATTTCAGGGCGAGCGATTTCGCCCGCAGACCGGTGGATGGAAGACGAATCTAGAGGGGTTCCAAAAGTTGGCGGCTGCAGGGCGAATTGTTAAGCGTGACAAGTCGCTTTCCTACATTCGCTACTTTGATGATTTTCCAGTGGCGCCTATCAGTAATCTCTGGACTGATACCAGATGGGGATTTGATGCAGCACAGAAGGCTTACGTCGTGCAAACGAATGTGAGGGTAATCGCTCGCTGTTTGCTCATGACTACTGATCCGGGCGATCTGGTCTTCGATCCGACATGCGGTAGCGGAACGACCGCCCATGTGGCGGAACAGTGGGGCCGACGCTGGATCACGTGCGACACCTCCCGCGTTGCTATTACGCTTGCGAAACAACGCCTGATGACGGCTACCTTCGATTACTACGAACTTGCCCATCCTGAAGAAGGTGTCGGGAGCGGCTTCAAATACAAAAAGGTTCCTCACGTCACACTTAAGTCTATCGCAAACAATCCTGACATTCGCGAGGGCATGACTCGTGAGCAAATTGAGGACGCAATTGCGAAGTATGCTGATCCAGAGACGCTGTACGACCAACCGCTGGTTGACCGGCAGAAGGTGCGGGTCACAGGCCCTTTCACTATGGAGGCGGTTCCGGCGCCGGTCGTGAAGCCGATGGACGAAGCCTCAGCGCCAGTTCCCAAGACAGCCGACGTATCCGTTGCCCGCGACGGCGAGACTGTCCGCCAAGCTGAATGGCGCGACGAACTTCTCAAAACCGGCATCCGAGGAAAGGGCGGGCAGCGCGTTGCCTTCTCACGTGTCGAGCCGCTTCCGGGCACACGATGGCTTCATGCGGATGCCGAGTCCAAGGAAAACAAGCCGCGGCGAATGGTCTTTTCCTTTGGGCCGGAGCACGCCCCGCTTGAGCCTCGCCAGGTCGAACTCGCGATCGAGGAAGCGCAAGCGCTCGTACCGAAGCCGGGCGTCATCGTCTTCGCGGCATTCCAGTTTGACCCGGAGGCCGCCAAGGACATCGACGAGACCAAATGGCCCGGAGTGACGCTTCTGAAGGCTCAAATGAACGCGGATCTCTTGACCGAGGACCTTAAGAAAAAGCGCGCGAGCAACGAGAGCTTCTGGCTCATCGGCCAGCCCGACATTCAGCTTCAGCGAATCAAAGACGGCGAGCACAAGGGCAAGTGGCGCGTCCAGGTGCTCGGCTTCGATTATTACAATACGCGCACCGGCAACATTGAATCCGGCGGGACGGACAAGATCGCAATGTGGATGCTCGATCCGGACTACGATGGCCGGAGCATCTTCCCGCGCCAGGTGTTTTTCCCGATGGCCGACGAAAACAGCGGTTGGGCGCGGGTTGCGCGAAATCTGAAAGCCGAGATCGATGAGAACCTGATCGAGGCCTATCGCGGCACGCAGTCCCTGCCATTCGAGCCGGGGCAGAGTAAGCGTGTCGCCGTGAAGATCATCGACGATCGCGGCATCGAGAGCCTGAAGGTGATCGGACTCGGTTAAGGGGTGCGTTGGGTGGCCGGCAAGAAATCAGCGATTTCCTCGATGGTGAGAAAGCGGATTTTTCAAGAGTCCAACAGCCGCTGCGCCATCTGTGAGAATGCCGATATCGCGGTGCTGGATATCCATCACATCGTTTCGGTAAAAGACGGAGGCGCAGACGCGCCTGAGAACCTGGTTGTGCTGTGCGCGAACTGTCATCGGAAAGTTACTCACGGATTTCTCTCCCGTGAGGAGGTGCTCGCTGCAAAACGGTCAGCGTCTACTCTAGGGTCCACGGCCCGGGGCCATCAGCGAAGGTCAGCAAATGTGGTTAGCATCGGTGGCGACGTTCATGGAAGTATCATTGCCAACAATGTGCATCTGGGCACGAAGCATTTGCCGCGGCCCAAAGGCCACCCGCCGGGCTCGATCGGGGCTGATCTTCCCAAGAAGAATTACGTCGACTATCTGATCCGTCGGTACCACGACTTCAGGAAAGCCGACGAAAGCTTCGGCAGAGGCGAGCGCTTCGAGAACTACAACTACGCCATACTCCACAAAAACATAGAGAGGACATTCAAGGCGAAGACCTTTTATATTCCTGTGCATCGGTTCGCGGAGCTCGTCGCCTATCTCCTGAGCCACATCGATCAAACGATTGTAGGAAAGACCAACCGGAGCAGAGAAATTCGCAATTATGAAACCTACGAAGAGTATTTGGCGAAGCAGCGGTTTGGAGAAAGCAGCCCTTAACATCTGATCGACTGGCAGAAGGTGATTTGGCATTGGATCAAGTCGGAAAGCGGCTCGTTTATCGGGTACATGCGATTGAGAGGATGGTGGAACGCGAGATCAGCGCTGATGATGTGCGGGCAATAGTGGAGCAGGGCAAGGAAATTGAGAGCTATCCGGGAGACTTTCCGTATCCGAGCCGGCTTTTGCTTGGCTGGCGCGGGACGCGGCCGATACACGTGGTCGCCGCCGACAACGCAAGCGATAATGAAACAATAATCGTGACTGTGTACGAGCCGGATCCGGACCTCTGGGAGCCGAGTTTCGAAAAGAGGAAAACACAATGAAGTGCGCGATCTGCAAGCATGGTGAGACGCGTCCGGGCAAGACCACCGTTACGCTTGAGCGCGGCGGCACGACGTTGGTGATCAAGGGCGTCCCTGCTCGAATCTGCGACAACTGCGGCGAGTCCTACGTAGACGAGCAGATTACGCGCCAATTGCTGGCGACGGCCGATGAGGCGCTTCGCGCTGGCGTCCAGGTCGATGTGCGCGAATTCGGCGCAACCGCGCCGTAAGCAGCTCCGAGGGAGCTGGTATGGCTACTGTACTTCCAAGTGATGTTGTCCGTATGATCTTCGAGGCTTTCCCGTGGACGAAGGCGACCAACCCGCCACCAAATCCCTATTTGCACGACGGTCCGGCACTCGCCGCGTTGGTCGATCTGCTCGACCGTCTTCCGGAAGCGACTCTGAGGCTAACCGCGAAGCAATATACTGAATACGTTTGGGCGGCCTCGGCTCTTCGACATCTCGCAAAGCAGCTCGAACATCCCCTTGATCCCCTCGTAGCAGGATCACCCTGGCTCTGGCCGACCGTAGAAAAGCAAGATGCGGTAACGCGGCTCCGGTTGCTCTTGAGCGAATGTCCCGATGAAGGGATCGAAGCCTCAACGTCCGGGCTGGAATTTCTTGGAGACGATGATCTCCGTCTCAGCGTCCGCTTGGATGTTTCATCGAGCGAGGCGGCGCTGAACAGCGGGCAGTGGAAAGCCGCCACGGTGTTGGCAGGCTCAGCCGTTGAGGCATTGTTGCTCTGGACGGTTACGCGGACCAACACGCCGGAGCGGCTGTCAGGGCTGAACGCGGCTCAAGGTAAATTCAAACTCGCAAGCGACCCGAATGAGTGGGATCTTGACCATTATATCAGGGTCGCTCGCGAGCTTGGCGATATTTCGGAGCAAACTGCCGACCAGGCCCGCCTTGCCAAAGACTTCAGAAACCTCATTCATCCTGGCCGCGAGGTTCGCAAGCGGATGAGATGCGACCGCGGTACGGCGCATGCAGCGTTTGCGGCGTTGAACCTTGTAATCGCGGACCTTGAAAGGCGTTGCGCCAGCGGCGGTAAGTGATGGAACGTCGCAACATCGACCGGCTCATCATCAATTCGCCGTATGAAGAGCCGAAGCGTTACTGGAGCTACAATCGGGAGACGCGGACGTTCAGCCTCAAGGATGGCCGCCGGCCGGCCGGTTACGTCGTCGCTTCCGAAAGCTCCAAGAGCTTCGACGATCCGGGAATCTTCGTCGAAATAGAGCTGGCCAACAAGATTCGCCCCCGCGTCAAGGCGTGGCGCGAAGCCGATTACCCAGGCGTGACAGGAGTCACGCGGCGGCTGCTCGAACACTGGAACGATCCAGAGGAGTTTGAGGCCCGTCGGTTCTTCTTCTGCCAACTCGAAGCGATCGAGACGTTGATCTGGTTGACTGAGGCGCCTGCGGCAGAGCGCACAGGAATCGCCATTCCTTCCGATGGCGGCGACTTTCTGCGCATTTGCGCCAAGATGGCAACCGGCTCCGGGAAAACCATCGTGATGGCGATGGCTATCGCCTGGCATGTCATCAACAAGGTCACCTATCCGAACGATGCGCGGTTCTCCAAGAGCGTATTGGTCGTCGCGCCAGGACTCACAGTCAAGAACCGGCTGAAAGTCCTCGTGCCGGCGGGCGTCGGCAACTATTTTGACGCCTTTCGGATTGTCCCATCGGCGCTTCTCGATCGGCTTCGCCAGGGACATGTGCAAGTCATCAATTGGCACACGCTTAATTGGGAGAGCGAGGAGAGAATCCAAAAGCGACGGAGCGTGGACAAACGCGGGGCCAAGAGCGATGAGGCTTACGTGCGCGAGGTGCTCGAAGAGATGGCCAGCTCGCGCAGCATCCTCGTTATCAATGACGAAGCCCATCATGCCTGGCGCATGCCGGCCGAGTCGAAGATCAAGGGCGTTTCAAAGGACGAGATCGAGGAAGCGACGAAATGGATTGGGGGCCTCGACCGGATCAACCGAGCGCGGGGAATCCTCGGCTGCTATGACTTTTCGGCAACGCCATTTGCTCCCTCAGGAAAGAAGAGCACCGCGGAGGCGCTGTTCGATTGGATCGTCAGTGACTTTGGCCTGAACGACGCGATCGAATGCGGACTGGTAAAGACTCCACGCGTGGTCATTCGGGATGATGCGGTGCCCGACGCGAAGAACTACCGGTCGCGGCTTTACCACATCTACGCGGATTCTGAAGTTCACGACGATCTCAATCGCAAGGCCGAAGCAGAGGAACCTCTGCCGGACCTCGTGATGAACGCTTACTACCTGCTCGGCTATGACTGGCGCGAAGCGCGCGAGGCTTGGCAGACGGCGGGGCATCCGACGCCCCCGGTAATGATCACCATTGCGAATCGGACCGAGACGGCCGCTCGGGTGAAGTACGCGATCGACCACAAGAAGATTCATATCGACGAGCTTTGCGACCCTGCTCGCACACTGCATATTGATTCCAAGGTTCTGGAAGAGGCCGAGGCGCAGGAAGAAGAGGCAGTAGACTCCGAGAACGGTGGGGGCAGCGATGAAAATGGCGAAGGCGGTGACAAGCCGCGCAGGCTAACACGCGCGGAGCGTGCGCAGGTCCTTCGCCGGCAGGTCGATACTGTGGGCCAGGATGGCCAAGCGGGAGGACCGATCCAGAACGTCATCGCGGTCGGGATGCTGTCCGAAGGCTGGGACGCGAAGACCGTCACGCACATCATGGGGCTGCGTGCGTTCACGAGTCAGCTGCTATGCGAGCAGGTGGTGGGTCGCGGACTTCGCCGAACTTCCTACGAATTGAATCCAAAGACCGGGCATTTCGATCCCGAATACGTGAACATCTTCGGCGTGCCGTTCACCTTTCTGCCACACGAGTCCGAGGAAGGCGTAATTCCCGATCCTCCAAAGGCAAAGACCCAAGTCGAGCCGGTAATTGAAAAGCAGGCCTTTCAGATCAAGTGGCCGAACGTGATCCGTGTCGAGCACATCTACCGCCCAGCACTCACCCTCGATTGGACGAAGGTCGAGCCGCTCAAACTCGACGCGAGCCGGACCTCGCGGCTTGCTGAGCTTGCTCCGGTCGTCGAAGGCAAACCCGACCCGACGAAGATTGCCACCATCGACCTTGAGAAGCTCGCGCGTGAGCAGCGGATGCAGAAGATCGTCTTCGAGACGGCGCGCGACGTTTACGACCAGATGCAAAAGACCTGGACCGGGGACAAGATTGATTTACTCGCGCAGGTGGTCCGTCTTGTGGAAGAGTTCATCAAGTCGGACAGGTTACGAATTACTCCGGGTCTTTTCGAGCAGGACAATCTTCGCCGACGACTTTTGATCACGCTCAACATGAACAAAGTGGTCCAGCACATCTGGGAGGCGATCCGCTTCGAAAATACCGAACGCCTTGAACTTCAGTTCGATAGGGACCATCCGATTCGCTCCACCAGCGACATGGCGACTTGGTACACCGGAAAGCCGTGTGAATACACGAAGCGGTCCCACATCAACTTCTGCGTATACGACAGTACGTGGGAGGCGTCGGAATCGTTTGAACTCGATCACAACCCCGCCGTCGCCACATGGGCGAAGAACGACCATCTCGGCTTCGAAGTGCTGTACGTGTTCAAGGGCGTCGTGCGAAAGTACCGCCCGGACTTCATCATTCGCCTGACATCAGGCGAGCATCTGATCCTTGAGACAAAGGGACAGGAAACCGAGCAGGATCGGACCAAGCGCCGTTTCCTCGACGAATGGGTGCGGGCCGTCAATGCCGACGGCCGCTTCGGCCGCTGGCAATGGGCGGTGTCTCGCAATCCTTCAGACCTGAAGGATATCCTTGCGCACACCGCCTCCAAGGTTGGAGGCACTGCCGAACCTATGACTAGCAAAATGTAACCTAATCCTAGTCCGGCAGCTTCCCCTGCATGACTATTTTGCGCAAGGCTTCCGCTACGATCTCCCAACCCTTCTTAAGCAACTGCCCCGCTTCTTGTCCATTTACCTTCCCCCGATGGACGGCACGGGACCGAAGGCTGTAAATGTCGCTGACCGACTTCTTGATGGCATTGTGCTCGTCGGCTGTGCCTCGAAGGAAATCGGCTGCCCGTATATCGCGGCCGGGACCCCCAAAGAGAGCTTCGAGCGAGATACCGAGGTCGATCGCGGCGTCCTCAAGGTTTCGCCGGCGCATTGACTCGTTAAGGCGATCGATCGGAATCCGGAGCTTCTGTCTGGTTTCCTGCGCAAGGGCCATATAGCGCCCGAACAGATATTTCGCTTGAGCTAGGTCCTCAGCTTCCAAAATCCTCCACCCCTGAGCAACCTCCGCGTCGCGCCAGGTCCAGAACCATTTGTCGAGGTACAAACAATCGCCGCAAGGCACCCAATCCTCGGTTTGTTCCCAGAGTCCGAGGAATATAGGAGCGCACGGCCCTACGATGGTAAAAATCCTACAGACATCGAGCATCCGCTCGTGAATCTCCCCCAATTCTGGAGGATCCGCTCGCACCCATGACTCCCCGTCAGGGCGGCCCTTATCCCGGAATCTCGGGCAGATGAGGGCAGAATATCCCGAGGAGAACCGCCAGAGAACCTGATGTCCCGGCCACCGCGCTAGCTCCAAAAAGTACGCTTTGGCTTGGGATTCTGGAACACGATCGAGCGGCAACAGGGTGATCCCGGCACCAAGCTCGATCGCTTCTTCCACCACTACCCCTCCCAACGGAGCGACTACGTGGACAGGAATTTCCTCCTGATCCAGATAGCGCACGAGATCCTTCACCGTCTGTTCCGAGCCGACAGAGCGATCCCGGCCTATGAGCCAGTCCGCCAAGCGCTCGTAGGACACGCTGGTGAAAACGGCGACGGATGCAAGCGAACTTGCATCAAATAACGTCAGGTCCTCTTCCACCCTGATGAGATCGAGCAGTTCCCGCTTTGCCGCCGTCCCCACTTGACGGGCCGCTGGCACCAAGGCGGCGGTGAGTTTTTCCTTGTCGAGAGCCATGGCCTAGATTCGTCGGGAGAAAGTGCAGCGTTTACTTTCACTCCGCTGCAGGTCGGCGCGACTGAGCAGAAGGATATCTTCGAACCCGACATGGGAGGCAAGCCAAATACGCAGATCCTGAGCGACCGCGCACGCTCACTAAAGATGCTCCTTGTGTTCCGAAAGCCAATAATGTCAACCGGACTATTGGTCTTTTGTTTGGATTACGCACGCAACGCATCTGAGAGCTTGCCCGGCACCTTCTCTGCTATCCGTCAGCGCTTCAACGATCTCGCTCGCTTCGTGAACTCATCGAACGAATCTACGACTTCCGCAACACCTATATCGCCCACCAGAAGGCTGACCTAACCGATCCAGCCGCCGCCAAGGCGGCGCTTCGCGCTGGGATCGACGCCATATCCGCCGCCACCGCGTTGCTAGCGCGTTTGGCCGAATCACAATGACGCTACGACTCTGTTGAAATATGCCTCACCTCGCTCCTTTATCCGCCGAAAGATCCTTCCCGAATTGCCATGCTTTTCCAATGAATCCAGATTTTGCAAGAAGTGCTTCTTTGCTCCCACATTCTGGATCGGGTTTTGTGGCGCCTCTTTCACCGTTTCGAACTGCCCGTCCGGAAGAGCCAACATCCCTCCAATCGGCACAACGCCAAGAACCCTCCTCTCGCTTTCATCAATCTTCGCTCGCTCCCTAGCGCAAACCAGATAGACACCGTCGAACACCCCGCCTTCAAAAAGTCGCCGTTGACCCTCACAAATTGTTGGCAGGTCTAGATACGCCACCGCTTGGCCAATTCCGTCGTACATTGCCGGAAAATCCGGCAAGCCGCTTTTATGCTGCCGCGCACCTTTCAGTTCATAGCCAACAACTCTGCCATCAGGGCGGACCTCAATTAGGTCTAGCTCCGGCGCGCACCAGTAATACCATCCTCGGTCGGAGCGAGCGATCTTGAGGTTGTGGTGGAACTGGAGGAATACCTGGCTATCCGACGCCACGCACTTCCCGTGCAGCGCATACGCGACCGCATCCTCATTGAACAGCCGCACATTCTCGCTCATGCCAGCCTCCAAACAATTGTTCTCCTGACAATTCCCCGTCCATGATCGGCGAGCCGCATACTACCAAACCCCGCACCAGAACGAGGCACTCACGGCACTTCGTTATGAGACGCTCGCTCGGGCTTCGCAAGCTGCGCCGCTCGCGCCCATCCACTAACCCCGCCTGACCCGGTCCGCGTCTTCGCTTCGCGCCGCTCTAAGTGGTGGCGCTTGCTCCGTTAGCACGTCCGCGCCATCGGCTCTCGCCGACCACTGCGTTTGTCACGTCCGTGCAGCGCTCCGCTGCGCACATTTAGAAATCTGCGCACGGCCCTCCAGTTTGGTATACAAGCAACCGTGTCATGTAGTGGCCGGCGCCGCGATCAACTTCACCGGGCGAGTTCGCTCTTCGTAGCAGCGGCTGCCCACTTTGAGCATCGCGTTCAGCATGACGACCAACTTTCGCATGCAGGCGGTGAGCGCCATCTTCGGAGATTTCCCGGCTGACCGTAGACGACTATGGAATGCGTGCAGCGATGGGTTTAGTCGGACCGCGGCGAGAGTGCTCATATAGAGCATCGCTCGCACATCGCCACGGCCGCCCCAGATTGCGCGCTTGCCCTTCAGCTTTCCGCTATCTCGATTGAACGGAGCAACACCTACCAGCGCTGCGATCTTCTTGCGGTTCAGCGTCCCGAGCTCTGAAAGATGCGCAATCAACGTCGCGCTCACGACTGGCCCGACTCCCGGCGCGCTACGCAGCAGCTCGGCCTTTTGACGGAACGCCGGCGTCGCCCGGATCAGCGCCGCGAGCTGCTTGTCCAGAACGCTGATCTGCTTCTTCAGGCATCGAATGATCGCGGACAGCCCGGCGCGCACACTCTCGAGCGCCTGCAACTGTCGATTCTGCTCCGCCGTCATCATCCGCACGAGCTGGTTGCGCCGGGTAATCAATGCCCTCAACTTCCGAGTTTCCGCATCAGGCAGGCGGCGCAACTCGGGTTTCATCACCTCAGCGAAGTGCGCGAGCACCGCGGCATCGATCGCATCGGTCTTGGCGAGCCGACCGCTGGCGCGCGCGAACTCACGAATGTTGCGAGGATTTACCAGCGCGACCGGCAAGTCCTCCTCCGCTAACCGCTCCAGCAATCTCCGCTCGTACCCGCCGCTCGCCTCCAGCACTACGCATTCGGGCGTAAGCCGACTGATTGTCCTCACCAGCCGGGTAATCCCCCGCCGATCATTTGGAACGCTCAGCTTCTCGCCGCCAGGCCTGAATGCCACATCCAGCCGATCTTTCGCGACGTCTACTCCAACAAAAACTCCGCGCGTCATCTTCTCCTCCTCTGTCACAGCCCACCCTTGCACGATACGGACTCACGGTCCGGGCAACCGTTCGGGCTTGTGCTTTCAAGAACGCGACTGCGACGACCCAGGCCAAGCTCTCACTCGGTCTCTTTAGGACCAGGTCCGCGCACGGTCTGTCGCAGACAACCCTTTGGCAGCCAGCACCTCGCCACTCACCGGCTTCACCGTCAAGCCATTCAGTTGAGGCTCGCCGCGATCGGCGTCGTTGGCCAGGGGAAAGAGTCCTGGCCTGCCTCCGCAGATCGTCGCGGCCTCGCAGCCCAAAATCTTAAGCCGCCCATCTTCCCACCCCCCCCGCATCTTTCCCTCGGCCTCCAGCTTCAGTGAGAGGCCGAGAGGAAAGATGCTCACTTTAAGCCTTTCTCCAGATACAAGGGCCGCGCGGAAAAAAGTTGCGCGGTGATGAAAGCCAAGCGCAGCACGCCCTGCCGCAAAAGCGGAAGCGGGCGCAAACGAACAAGGAGGTTCGTAGTCATGTCAGTTAACAAGGTGATCGTGATCGGCAATCTGGGAGCTAACCCCGTGATTCGTACTCTGCCCAACTCGGGTCAGAACGTGGCGAATTTCTCGGTGGCGACCACGGAGCGGTTTACGGACCGCAACGGCGCGAAGCAGGAGCGCACCGAATGGCATCGGATCGTCGCGTTCGGGCGGCTGGCCGATACGTGCGAGCGGTTCCTCAGCAAAGGCCGGCAAGTTTACGTCGAAGGCCGCCTTACGACCCGCCAGTACGAAGCCAAGGACGGATCGGGCAAACGCTACCGCACCGAAATCGTGGCGCGGCAACTCCGGCTGCTCGGGAACCGGGCAAGCGGCGACGCGCCCAAGGCGGAAGCTTCCGCCGACATTCCGTTCTAGCCAACCCACCCAGGGAGAACCGCGCAAGCGGTTCTCCCGCAACCAACCAAACTACAATCGGAGATTACGACAATGGACATCTACGCAATGGTTACTGATAAGATCATCAACCTGCTCGAAAACGGCGTGGTGCCGTGGCGCAGGCCGTGGACCTCGACCGGACTGCCGCGCAATCTTGTGAGCAAGAAACCATATCGTGGAGTGAACGTGTTTTTGCTTTCGGCATCGAAATACGTATCGCCATTCTGGTTGACGATGCGCCAGGCTAACGAGCTTGGCGGACACATCCGCAAAGGCGAGGAATCCACCGCGATCGTCTTTTGGAAAATCGAAGACGCGAAGCGCAACGCGGAAGACCTCGACACCGAGGAGACCGACAAGAAGACGCGCCGGCGTTTCCTACTCAGATTCTATCGCGTTTGGAACCTCGAACAATGCGAGCTACCGCAATCTGTCCTCGACAAGCTTCCGAAGATCGAAACGCACCAGCACGATCCGATCGAAGCCGTGGAGAGGATCATCGCGGGAATGCCCAACCCGCCCGAGATAGTGCGCGCCGGCTCGAAAGCGTTTTACTCGCCACTCACCGATCGCATCACGCTTCCGCCGCGCGAGCTATTCATCAGCGCCGAAGAAGAAGCCGCCACTGAAACGCACGAATTGATCCACAGCGTCGGCCACGAGAAGAGGCTTGCGCGAGAAGGTATTTGCGAAGCCGCCCCGTTTGGTTCGGCTGTCTATTCCAAGGAAGAGCTAACGGCGGAAATGGGAGCAGCTTTCCTTTGCGCCGAAGCCGGAATCTCTAACGCGGTTCTCGAGAACCAGGCCGCGTACGTCGCCGGATGGCTAAAAAAGCTCCGCGACGATCGAAGGCTCCTGATCCACGCAGCCGCGCAGGCGCAGCACGCGGCAGATTACGTCCTCGGCAGAGACGGCAGTGTCTGAATTTTCGCGGCGCTCGCGCGATGCGCGAGCGCCGCATATCGCACTCGCCAACGGCAGTATGCACGCAGTGCGCTTGGAAAGACCAAACGACTTCTGTCTAAATGTAATGCCGGAAGGGCAAGGGCTTTGAACTGACTTCCGGGATCGCAGTCAAAATCTCTCCCACGTCGCCGGCAAAACGAAGCGTCACGGGCGAACCGTCCCCCAAGATGCAGGCGTTAAAATTCACTTTAGTCAGCGCCATTATGTCCTCCAAAACCTGGTTCAGGCTCGTCTCGCCGAAAACCAGGCGGACCCTGAGAGGGGTCGGAACCTCCCTTCCAGGATATGTGAGCAGCGAGGGAACATATCCCGAGGTCCACAGGAACGCGTTCTTCTTATCGAGCTGGAGAGCCAGGCCGCGAAGAATGGGACGCCGCCCATCGCGGAACAATTTCAGATCGTTAGGCTTGCGAATCTGAATGCCGGTGATGCCCGTTCCTGCGGGCGTCGCGCCGAGGAAGCCTTTAATTTCTTCTCTATTGAATAGAGTCTTGCCGTGAATGAACAGTTCCCCCGGAGGCTTGCTTCCGTGCCACGACTTATAAGCTTCGATACAGCGATCGATGATCTCGCCAGCCTTATCTCGGTTCAAATGGTAGTCGCCCAATTTGTCCGATGCCCAGGGACCGACAGCTCCCTTGAACACAATCCCCTCGCCGGTCTGCAGGAACATCTGTGCGCCACAGCACGCTTCGATCGGATCTTGTGGATTATTGGTCCGCTTGAAAACAAGACCGATGTAGCAAACACCATCGCGAATGTCGGCCAAGGCCCAAGGCTTGACGCCAGCCTTGTAGTAGATTGCCGTGCTCAAGTTCCAGGCGACGGTTGCTTCGTCCTGAAGCTTGCGAAGCGGTTTCCCATGCCGGTTAAGATATGCGTTGGGGGCAATGGTAGTCTGCCGGACAATCTGCGTTACGGCTTCGCATTTCAGGAGCTTTGCTTTGAGTTGATTGTGAAAGTGGTTCTCGTACAGATGCTTTTCAGCAGCGCGGTTCGCATCAGCAAAAAAGTCAGGATAGTTCAACAACTCCATGGCCTTTGTATGGGTCAAGTGCACCTCCGGCATTACGCCTTCAGTTTTCTTAACCTTTGATCGTGGCCGGCAGAGCCTCCATACATCTTCGGGAATGGTGACGAACCATAAGGCGACCTTCGGGTCCTCCTCCGTCACCCATCGCTGAATGGGATTCGCGAAAAGATCGACAGTATCGAAAACACGCTGATGAGGATCCGTAAGTTTAACGGTCCGGGCGAGCGCTGAACCGTTCACCTCAAGGCGGACGCGCGGCTTGGTCGGCCACAGTGTCCGGAACACGGTCTCGAACCCGGGAAACATGACTGAGCTCGTCACCTTAGGGTCCGCGAGAATAACCGACTGTAGCTTGGCGGCCCACGCTTCGAACTGACATATGCCTTCTGAAGTTCCGATCAGTCCATATTGAAGTCCACTGTATTCTTGAGGCGGACCGAAGAGCGTCAGTCCCTCTTTTGGATCTTCGAGTTCCTGGTCGTAGGCAAACCGGAGGCGGGGCTCGTCGAACGAGAGTAGCCTCATGCGAGGCAGGTTGACGCTAGAGCTGGCCTTCATCCTGATCATCGTCATCCTCGTCTTCATGTTCCGCATCTTCTATCAGCTCGATGTCGCCCGTCTCATCGAGAGCATTGGTCTGGTCTTCTATGTAGTTCCAGGGACTTATGTAAATGAGGGGAGTCATAGATACGCGAATGCTTTCTTCGTCATTAACAGGCAGGTTCAGTTCGGAGCGCCCGCTCGCGATCACAGCGCAGAAGGCGAAGAGACGATCCCGCCACTCTGGGTTCCACCACTTTTTGCAGACTCGCCGTCGCGCCCTGTGCATGCGTTCGGCGCTCTTCCAAGGGGTTTCGCCGTCATCCGTGAAAATCACGTGATGGCGCAGCAACAAGCGCGGAAAAGGCGTCAGCTGAACGGGGGCCGAGACCGCATAGTGCCAAAATCCGTCCCGCACCTTCGTCCCGTCGCTCAGCCGTCTGCTCTTCCGGCCGACAAGTTGCCGAAACGGTCGGCGCCTGCTGCGGACGCGCGAACGAAAGAATGCCTTGTTCTTGGGCAACTGCCCTTCCTTGAAAAACCACGCCGCAAAGCCATTGGCCATAGTGCAATGCTGCAAACCAGCGTTCGTCATCGCACCATCCCACGCCTGGCGCACAAGATCGTTGACGATGTTGTTGGCTTCGGAATGCCGGACATCGAGCTCCACGTCGCCTTCCTGAATGAAAGCGACCGTTTCCTTTTCGCGCACCGCCGAAAAGATAGCGGCTCCCATCAGGCGACTCTTAACCTCAGTGGGCGTCTCGAAAGTTACGATATAAGAACCATGAACGCGGTGGGGTCTCGCGAGACCTGACGCCAAGTCCGGCAATTTGTGCGGCGGACCATCAAAACGATGAAAGCGAAGCATGCCCGGCAATTGAATCCGGAACCAATTTGAAAAGTGTTTGTTGTCCGAGAGAATCAGCTGCCGTTTTTTGTCGAGAGTCCGGCGATGCCAGTCGCCGACGGAGTTCGGCCCTGATGTCGAAGATTTCAGAGCGCCCTCGCGATCGAGAAGCGCGAGAAGCTGAGCCAAGCCCGCAGCCCAGTTATCCTCGAAGCGGACGAAATTCAGGTCACGTATGATCTCGTGCGTGCTCCTGAAAGGAAGGCCGTCGAGCTTCAATGGGACGATGAAGTCCTTCAGGCCGTGCTTCTGCTGTGCTTCGGCCGCGAGGTTCAGCTCGCGCAGCGTGCCGGCTTTCGTGTTCGATTGCTGTGTTGACACGAACAGAAACCGGAAGGCATAGGCATCGATCGCGTCCGCGATGTCTCTCCAGAACCGTTCACCGCCCAAAAGCTGTGTCACATCGCACCAGACCTCGTACCCAGCGACGGCAAGCTGTGTCGCCAGCCATTTCGCAAAAGGACTGTCCTCGGGCGTCGCGTGGCTGAGGAAAAGCAGGCGGCGGATTATCGCATTGGACGGTTCGCCCTCCGCCGGTTGAATTTCATCTGGAAGGCCAATCGTTTTTTTCAGAGCCGCGTTGCTTGTCTTTTCTTCGGTGATATTCATCGAATTCGCCCCCTTTATTCAGGGGAGATCGCGATCGTGAGGAGTACAGGTCCAGGCAGCGCGATTTTTCATCGACCTCGTTGGGGCTCGATATTGAACTTGCCCCTGCCGCCTCTTTCCATGATCCACTCCTACCGCACTTTCGTGCTTCTCGGGGTGTCCACGCAACCGGGGCAAGTTCATATAGAGGCCGTCTGCGGGCGCGGGGCCGCCGACAAACCACGCGAGAAATTTCGGGGGTAATGAACGCGTGCTTCCTGTCGATACTTCTCCGCATCCCCTCCACCGCAACAACCCATTCTCTTTGGAACAAGCGAAGACTTTCAAAATAGCACGACGGGAACTTCCACGGTACGCTCGCGCTTGTGTTAGAGGCAGGATCTCCACACGTTGGGAAAAATGCTTCGCCTTCTTCCGACGCCTGCTGTTACCGGCAGCGCCTCGATTCGAGACAGCGCGCGACATTCGGAAAACGGCTCGAGAAATCCCGCTTGCTCCGCGACCATAGCTCCACGCCGGTCTTTGTCCTGACGCCGATGGCTCGGTAGCCGTCGAGTTTGACCTCGTACTGCCAAGCCGGACCTTCCGGCAGTTGCTCTACCGCTAGGCAGAGTATCGGCTCGATGAAACACGCGCCGATGCCTTGTGGCCTTCCACTTCGCTCCTTCATCCGTCTCTGCTTCTTACACGGGCTCGATTGAGCCATCCAGACCCGTTGCACCCGTGTGCGGGCACCGCTTATTTTCCATCACCCGTGCGAGTGACGGAGCACATCTTCCAGTCGTGACACCAACTCCGCTCGTTTCCTCTTGTTCAATCCGCCGAGATTTTTCTCTCGCCACTTGACCGCAGGAAGGCTAGCGGCTTCGGGAAGGCCAAGGAGCGACCAATCCGCTTCTCCCTTCTCGAACGAAATCAAAAAACGACGATGCTCCTCGGGCATCCGTCCGACAACCAGCTCGATCATCTCGTTCTGGGCGTCAAGCAGCTCGCCCAGCAACACCGGTTCGGCCGTCATCCCTTCGAACCCGTGATCGAAATCTCTGCTGATGTCTCGCCGGGTTCCTGCCAATACCTCGAACATCGGCCGGTCGTGGCTGACGAGATAAACGATAAAGGCGCGCCGCAACGAATCGTCTATGCCCTCGTTTTGCAGAAGATGGCGCACATCGAAGAGATCGCGAGGATGCTGGCGATCGAGAGCCGCCACGATTTTTCCACCGTAGATGTCGGCGAACGAAACGACTCGCGTTTCTGCAAACCCGAAAGCCTCTTCAACGCTTGCACAAACTGCGCGGAGTTCGGCCGGGTAGACGGAGCCACGTAGAACCGGCGTCACTTCGATCTTTATCTGCACGCCTTCGGCGCGCACCAGTAGTTTTGTCGCGATGCCCTCGGGGCGCAGCACTCCGAGCGTCGTCCGTGACCCGCGTATGCTCTTCCTTATCCCTTGCTCGATGCGCTTCATGGCGGCGTCAATGGCCGCGAGAGATTGCTCGCGCCCTTGAACGGGCAAATACGTCAGATCGATATCGACCGACAGACGCGGCATATCGCGGATGAACAGATTGATGCCCGTGCCGCCCTTGAGCGCGAAGCACTCTTGGTGCGCAACTTCCGGCAGGACTCGCACGACGAGCGCGGCCTGCTTGCGATAGACTTCACTGAACGGCATCGAGGTTCTCCGGCACCGTTATCTGATAGGCACGGTCTAGCTTGCCGCCTTTCACAAGCATGCGCTTGCCTTTGCCGAGGTCGACGGCGGCCCGATCGATCCGTTTCAACCATGCGTGCTGATGACGGTCGGCGAAGAAGAAGAAAAGCCTCTTCACCTTGATGCTTCGACAGCGGGTCAGCAGCTTTTGGAGCCGCTGAGGACTCAGATTCGAAAGACCCTCCATCAATTTATCCGCTTGTTCAAAACTTTCTCGCCCCGGCAACTCATCGAGCAACTCAAGGATCGCTCGCTCGGGCGCCGACAGAACGAGGCCCCAATCCCACTCCCCCCAAGGCTGGACGAGAAAGCCTGCGTCCGCTCCCCGGCTCGGTTGCGCCTTCACGCCCTTGATCAAGTTCGTGAATGACCTTTGATCCGCTTCGGCTGGGAAGAGTTTCCGGCTGTTGCGACAGATGAAACGAACTTTCGCCGACAGCCTCGCAAGCCAATTTGGCGACGGTTCCGGTCCGTAGAGGTAGACCTCCTTCATCGACTGCCGGAGGTAGTGCGCATACCCCTGTATTTCGAGCGCGGTCCGTCCGCCAACCACCAGAGGTTCTTTCAGAATCGTCTGCAGCGAGACCACGATTTGCTGCCAGCTTAACGAGCCGCGGGGCCGCTGATAGACCCCGCGCGTTGGCTGTCGCAGCCAGCCGCTCCGCACGTAATGGCTGAGGAGCTGACGCGAATAACCGTGCCGTCTCAGCCAGGATGAAGTGACGACCAGGCCCTCGGGGAGCAGCTTTTCGAGTAGGTTTAAGTGCTGCGTTTGTTGTCCAGCCATGTTTGATATGATAGCACAAGGTTAAACCAAGCGTCTAGTTTGAAACTTAACCACACTATCCAATCAAATTGGATAAATGCGATATATTTCAAACCAGCATCAGAGCGAGATCTCTATGGAAATAGCCCAGGCGGTGCCCGTAAGCCCTCGCGTGATGGGAAGGACAGGGTGGCCGGACGGTCCCGAACCGCTCCAGGTGATGACTGAGACGAGTTAAGGGCCGACGGCCTGTTGGAAATCACGATGTTCGCATAACCTCAACGCGGCTCCTTGGCCTGCCACTTAGGCGCGTGGCGCAGTTCGGCCGAGGTGAAGCGGAGCTACGGCACCGCCAGCATCGTCAGCGCCGACCGCGTGGTGTTTAACATCAAGGGCAACGACTACCGCCTGGTGACCGCGATCGACTATCGCCGGCAGATCATGTTCATCAAGTGGCTCGGCCCGCACCGTGACTACGACAAGATCGACGCAAGGACGGTTCAGTATGGAGATTAAGCCGATTCGCACCAAGGCCGACTACGAACACACGCTGCGGAAGATCGAGCGCCTATGGGGCGCCAAAGAGGGAACCGCGGACGGCGACCGGTTGGACGTGCTCGCGACGCTGGTCGAAGCCTACGAGCGGAAGCACTTTCCCATCGACCCGCCCGACCCCATCGAGGCGATTCGCTTTCGGCTTGAACAGCAGGGACTCGACCCGCGCGCCCTGGTCGGAGTGATTGGCGGCCGGAGCCGCGTGTACGAGGTGATGCAGCGCAAGCGCGCGCTCTCGCTGGAGATGATCCGCCGCCTCCACCAACGCTTCGGCATTCCGGCCGAAGTACTGATTCGCCCCGTCCGCGCCCGCCGCCACGCCGCGTAGCCTTGCAAGCAGCCGTATACGGATGCTTACATCGCAAATTCAACGAGTTAGAAGCCGCCGCTCTAAACTCTGCAAGCACACTGTATACGCTGATTACCCCTGGTAAAATCGCAGCTTTGGCTGCCTTCCGTGTACGACTGCGTATACCTACTTCATCGCGGGGATGAGTGACGTGTCCCGTCAAAACACGCGCGCAGGCTGCAAGCCGAAGCGCGTCTGCGATCCAGGCGTCACGATAGGCGGCGGCGTAGGCGGAACTGTGACTGAGGTGCCGCCTACGAGCGTGATGGTTCATGGCTGCGATGCCAGCCGGCGTCAGGGGTGCGGTTGAGCTGTGGACCGGTGTTGGAACCGGCGCCACTATGCCTCGCAGCCAGACAGCGACACGGCCACGCCGTGGTCTGTGACCATGGCTGCCGTGCGCCCAGGCCCAGCCGACGCACGTCAACGATTTGGGCTGTTGCTTAGCCACGAGGCGGCATGGATCCAGCCTGCAGTCCTGAGGGACTTGGGGCCTCCCGAAGCATTCCTCAATGGCAGCGGGTCCCGCGCAAGGAGGGTTGCGGGAACGGCCCAGTCCCGCCACGTGCGAGGCCGCCGCGCACGTTACGCACCATGGGGCCGGTCAGCCACCAGTGGAGTTTGCCGTGCCTCGTTCTTCAGATGGGTCTGGCCAATGCTCCTAAAATACAGGATCTCCAGCGCGAGCACGCCGAAGCATACTGCCCAGAGCATCGGAAAGCCGTACGTTGTGTGCGGTCGTCCGATCCAGTTCATCAACGGCAACCAAAGCACTTCTGCAATCGGGCTGTACCCAGCCGCGAAGGCCAGCATGATCGAGCCTATCGCACAGCACATCGCCATCCGTCCCAACGAAAGGAGCCGTTCAACAACGTATGCGGGCTGGCTGCCGCTTCGGAAAAGCCACCAAGCGCCGAGGTTAAGTAGAAAGACAGCCGTGTTGACCGCATACTGATCTAGCTTCCAGTCAGCCGCTGGGTCGCGCGGCATCAAGGTCAGGTTGAGGAGAACGGCGAGGAGGTAGACCCCCTTGTAAATGTCCACAAACCACACAGCCGCACTGCGTCGCATTTGCCTGCCGGTCACTGACTCGCAGGCGGCCAGTATAGGAATGGATTCTGATCCGGCAGCGGAGGCCCGCCTGGGTTATACGGATTCTGCGAATTCTCAGCGCAGGCCGTCCAGCAAAACAGATGGTCCTCCGTCAGGTTGGGCAACGATTCCTGATTATTGCTGCTGCACGTGTTTTGCTCAGGAAGTTGGCCCAGGTTCTGTTCTTGCGGACACTGTCTTACACATCTGCCCCATTGAGAATTTCCCGCGTTATTGCAAACGCCTGGAGCTATGCTGCAGTAGTAGCTGCCGCCGTTCGCATTGCAGTCCTGCGTATAATAACTGCACGAGGATGTACCATACAGCCCAAAAGGATCGAGCAAGTTGGTAGGATCGTCGTAGACATACACGTAAAGATTCGCGTCCCCACTGGCAAAGCCGAGTGGGTCTTGCGATATGAACCTCTGGAAAGTGGGGCTGTAGTATCGCGCGCGGTAGTAATAGAGCCCGCTACCGTCGTTTTCACGGCCGGTGAACTGGTATGGGTTGGCGTTCGCAGACCCGCCCACCGTCGTCGCGCCGAAGGGGTCGTAGGTATAGCTGGTCGCGATTGCGCCACCGGCATTCACCAGCCCGATCGTACTCCCCAGCGCATCGGTCAGGAAGCTCGTCGCGCCGTTCGCATCCGTGCGCGTGAAGCGCTCGTCGATCCCCAGCCCGGTCAGCAGATTGGCCACCGCCGCGTTGCTGCCGTCCAGTTCCTGCACGGGATTCCAGCTATCATAAACACACTGCGTTACCATCGGGCTGACCATTTCGGCTGTCCGCCGTTAGTCTTACGCACAGCAAAGATGATCAGCGTGGGTCAGACCGCGAGCATCACGTTGTCCAAATGGCGAACATGGGCTGCAAGCCACACTCGTCGCGAGTTTCAGCATCGCCCGATCGCAGTCATGAAGAACAGCCGTGCTGCTAGAAAATAGAAGTACCAGATCGCTAGCACCGTGTATCCGATAGCTGTTAGTTGACAGATAAACAACCCTTTTCGAGCTCTTTCGAGTGTGGCAACATCTTCCGGATGGACTTCTGTTCGCCACCTATGCCCGAAAGGTATTATTAAGCGCGCCCGGACGACTAAAGGGTAGCGCTTGAGCACGCCGTCTGGGGGGAGAACCGTGTACAGCAGCGCCGCTGAAAAGATGACGAGCGCTAAAATGACCAACTCGATAATCCGCCCGATGATGAAATATCGCCTCATATCATCCGAGCAAAGGGCAAATAACAGCGTACTCATGGAACAAGCATCCCTCCTGCCGCTATGCCGAGGCAGGCAACTTGAGTCATTACTTCGCCAACCACATCGGAAGTATGTTCTTCAGTGAATTGTTCGGTGCGTGTAAACGCTTGGTTTTCAAGGCTGTCGGATTTCCGTTGCCGAGGGCAGCTATCTTGTCCTGGAATCTCCTTTCGAATGTCCAAAAGTTGTTCGTCTAGCTGCCGCTCCTCGGATAAAAGCTCCTGTGTCCGATAAACGAAGTATAACTCGCAGACTGTAAAACCTAAGACCGCTAGTGCCGGTCCCGTTCCTTTTGCGTCAAGAAGACCGATCGGGTCATTCCCCGCGTACTCGTATAGGTTCGTGTCGCCACCAGCGAAATCGATCGGGTCTTGGGCGATGAATCTCTGGTATGTCGGGCTGTAGTAGCGCGCGCGGTAGAAGTACAGTCCATTCCCATCGTTTTCACGGCCGGTGAATTGATATGGGTTGGCGCTGCCGCCCGAACTGCTGGCGCCGCCGAAGGGATCGTAGGTGTACGAGGTTTGCACTGTGCCGGTGGCATCGGCCAGCCCGATCGTACTCCCCAGCGCATCGGTCAGGAAGCTCATCGCGCCGCTGGCATCGGTGCGCGTGAAGCGCTCGTCGATCCCCAGCCCGGTCAGCAGATTGGCGGTGACGTTGGGCGGATTCGCCCCATCGAGTTCCTGCACCGGGTTCAACCCGTCATAGAGGAACTGGGTCGTGGTCCCGCCGATGGCCTTCTTCATCCGCCGCCCGAAGCCGTCGTAGACGAAACTGCCGACTGTGGTCCGGCCCTGGCTAATCGTGCTCAGATGATTACGTGCGTCCCAGCTATACGTGTTGGTCCCGTCGCCGGTCAGATTCCCGTTATTGTCGTAGCTGTGCGCCGTCCCGTTGAGCATGCTCTGCTCGTTGTCCGCATTGTAGCTGGTGCTGCTCCCGCCCGCCACGTTGCCCGGCAGCGTCACCGTGGCCAGGCTCCCGCCCCGCGCGATCCGCCGCCCACAGTCGCCGCACGACTACGTAAACCGTAATACTAACTCCCGCGAGGAGCAACTTGGCCTCGTATGGGTGCGAAAAACTGCCGGCTATCCAGACCCCGCCGAAGAGAGTCACAAGTCCGCACAGGGCTGCCTGCATCTGGGCCAAGGAACGCATCCCCGGCCTATCGGAGTCGCTCTGCCCCGCCGGCGACCCTGTCTCATTGGAGCCCTCCGCGCCGTCAGGGTCACGGGTCCGGGGGCGGGCTTCCCGACGAGGAAATTCCGCGGAACAAACCTTGTAGGTAGAGTCCCATCGGCAATCCAGCGCATCCGCCCAAACCAAAGCTCACGATGTAGAATCCACCGTTTTCACCACCCTGCCGTCGTAAGAAAAAAGTGCAAAGGAGCATGGTGGCCGCGAATAGCGAGCTGACCAGTACTTTCACGGCTTCGACGCGGATACTGCTTGCACGACCGTTCCGTTGCCTTGCAGCAGAAGCGTAGGCGAGCACTCTTCGAGCCACGAGCCCGAGCCCAGACACGATGGAAAACCCGATCGCGGCAACGATCCAAATCCAAGGATTAGCTAGGTAACCCACTGGCGCTCCCCGATCGGGTCTGATTCGCCGCCGAACCATGTTTGCGTGCAGTACCGATCTCGCTTTGCGAGCCTGGCGATGGATTCAATGTCCGCATCCGCAGCCGGGATTACCGCGAGGTGTATATAAGATGGGTATGGAGCCACCAGCGTAGCCAGAAATCAGCTGGCCGACGAATCCGCCCTCTGGGAAGAAGATACTACTGATCCCTCCACCTTCCAAACCTCCGAGTCCCGCAAGGCCAGCCTCGGTCCAATTTATGGATCCTCCAGCCGCAAGCTGCCCAGCCAAGTCACCCGCCGAACTCAGCGCAGATCCTAGGGAAGCTCTGCACAGGTGGTTGTGCTGAAAGGTCGGTTGAAAGTGGTCATGATAATCGGGTTCAACAAATGGAGGTTGAGTGATGATTGGTCCTGCGATGAGCGCCACTGAGACTGCTTACTGCCCGAGGTTTCCTCACAGCGCACACCTGGCCCCTGCTGGGAGCAGCTGTCTGCGGACCTGATAGAGATTAGCCAACGCAAACATGGTCTGCGCCCGTGCCAGGTTCTTGGCCAGGCCGCGGTATCTCACT
>JADEYI010000773.1_pt1 | contig 35414 bp, 31 predicted proteins | sample 8542331 | NCBI WGS metagenome assembly JADEYI01 (sample SAMN16510988, study PRJNA670497) | mine drainage metagenome | isolation source: biofilm near Copperflume 1 | place: Germany: Marsberg coppermine Kilianstollen | collected 2018-02 | reverse complement strand
GAGCGTCAGGTTGCGGACCTGAAGGTCGTGGGTTCGAGTCCCGCCGGGCGCGCCAAGACCACCACATCCCGCGTCGCGAGAGCAGGCCTCGGCCTCGGGCGTGAGCCGCGCTCGGGCATCATCTCCGTTCTTTGACCCGACCAACCCACAGGCCGGGTCACCCCCTGGACCTCGATCCAGTCGGGACCGTCAAGGTCCATCGCCCGCCGGGACCTATGGCCCGCCGAACGGGGCCGACTGCCTCTCGCGGCGCCGGAACCGCCTGATCATACGATCGCATGGGTGCGCATGGAACCTGCGCCGTACGCGTGGCCATCTCCGTGACCGAGGGGCCGCAGCGTGCCCGACACTCTCTTCGGAGAGCGGAGGCAGCCGTATGGATCGACCGGACAGAGGTCAGGTGATGCCGGGATCGGGCGATGTGCGTCGCCTGAGATGGATCGGGGCCGTCCTCCCGGTCGTGTTCATCGTCGGTCTCGAGCTGATCCGCTTCACCGTGATCGAGACGGACACGACCCACAACCCCGGTCACATCGTCCTGGCCGCGACCACCGTGCTGGCCGTCGTCGCATTCGCGCTGCTTATGTTCTCGTTGATCGAGCGCGCCCAGCGCCACATCATCCGGCAGAACCGCGAGCTCGCGGCCGTGAACGCCGTCTCGACCGCCGTCCAGGGTGAGCTCGGGGTCGACGTGATCATCGATGCGGCCCTCCAGAGCGTCATCGAGGCATCCGGCGCCACCGAGGCGTCCGTGACAGTCTTCTCGCCGGTGGGTCAACCGCCCGGCGAGGGGGGGCTGGAGCGGCGCCAGATCGCCGCGGAGCATGCCTCACCGCACCCGGCCCTGGGCTCCACGGTCCCGCACCTCATCGACATCCCGCTCTCGACCGGAAGCTCGGTCGTGGGCCGGATGCGGCTCCACCTCCCGGGGGGCGCCGCCGAGCCGGACCTCCTGGCCACGGCGACCCTCCAGAACATCGGGCACCAACTCGCCTGCGCGATCCAGATCTGTCAGCTCGTCGGCGACCTCCAGCGTCGCCAGCATGAGGGCCACGGGATCTACGACGTCTTGCTCCGGATCTCGAACCAGCATGCACTCGCCGACATCCTCGCTGCCGTCGTGGACCATGCCCGCGACCTGCTCGGAAGCGACGAGGCGGTCATGTGTCTGAACACTGCAACGTCACGGTCGGTCCAGCTCGACGGCACGCTCGGCGGGATGACCTCCCTCGGCGACGGCACCGTTTGCATCTCATCGGACGCTGACCGGTTCCACCAACTTCACGAACGCCAGCTCGTCTGTCCGGTCCGGTCCTCACCCGAGATTCGGGCCAGCCTGGCGGTTCCGATCCGCGCTCCCGAGGGTCCGCTCGGGGACCTCTGGATCGGACGGACGCCGGACGTGCCGTACACGGAGCGCGACCGACGGTTCCTCGTGACGCTCTCGGACCTGACCTCGATCGCGATCACCGGTGCCCGGATGCGCGAGAATGAGCGCCAGGGCGCGATCGTCGCCGAGCGCGAGCGGATCGCCCGTGAGATGCACGACAGCCTGGCCCAGATCCTCGGAGTCACTCACCTTCGGCTGCGGGCGCTCGGGACCCGCACCGAGATCATGCAGGCGCCTGCGGTCGCCACAGAACTGATCGAGCTTGCCGAGTTGACCGAGGAGGCCTATCGCGACGTGCGCGAGGCGATCCTCGGCCTCCGCGAGTCGGGCCGGGTCGGCCGCGGACTCATCGAGAGCCTCCACGCGTACCTTGACAAGTACGGCCAGCAGTCAGGGGTCAAGGCCACCCTCGAGACGGCCCTCGATTGCGAGCTGGCGCTCGCCCCGCGCTCCGAGGTCCAGGTCATCCGGGTGATCCAGGAGGCGCTGACCAACGTCCGCAAGCATTCCGGCGCGGCGTCCGCGGTGGTCAGGATCACGGACCGGGACGGCGACACCGCGATCGTCGTTGAGGACGACGGCCACGGCTTTGACCTGACCGGGGCGCTCCTCGGCCGCGATGGGTTCGGGCTGCACACGATGCGCGAACGGATGGAGCTGATCGGCGGTACCTTGACGATCGACTCCTCACCCGGACGAGGGACGCGCGTCGTGGCGCGCATGCCGGGCGTGGCAGTCGCAGCGGTGTCCGCCCTCGAGGTGAATGGTGCAGGCAACGGGGCCCATCCGGATCCTGCTGGTCGATGACCAGCCGCTCTTCCGCAGTGCCATCGCGACGCTCGTCGACGAGCAGCCGGACATGGTCGTCGTCGGCGAGGCCGAGAACGGGCTGGAAGCCATCGAGAAAGCCCACGCCCTGAGTCCGGACCTTGTCGTCATGGACGTCGAGATGCCGGTGATGGACGGCGTGGAAGCGGTCCGCCTCATCCGGGAGCAGCTGCCGGCGATCAAGGTCGTCATGCTGACCGTATCGGAGTCGGACGATCATCTTCTCGACGCGATCCGCAATGGCGCCCACGGATATCTGCTGAAAGACCTCCGGCCGGAGCAGCTCTACGACCTGCTGCGGTCGGTCATGCGCAATGAGACGCCGCTATCGCCGGCGATCGCGGGTCGCCTGGTCGCCGAGTTCCGGAGCAGCCACGTGGTCCACCCCGCATCCGTGAAGGAGCCGGAAGGCCCCGGTCTCTCTCGGCGCGAGATGGAGATCCTCCAGCTCGTGGCAGACGGCCTGGGCAACAAGGAGATCGGCGCGCGGCTCTCGATCACCGAGGGGACGGTCAAGAACCACGTCCACAACGCGCTGGAGAAGCTGCATCTGGAGAACCGGACCCAGGCCGCGGCCTACGTTGTCCGGCAGGGCCTGGGGCACCGCCCGCCCGACGCAGGCTGATCCGGACGCGGCTGGGCCGGCGGCGCTCCCGTGCCATACGGTAGATGACGTCCAGTCACGGATTGTGCCGCCACGGGGATGGAAACGTGGCGTGCCCGTCCCTACGATGGCCGCGCCAAGACCGCCGGTGGCCTGCCACGAGGACATTCAGCATGCAGGATGACCGACCCATCTCGGTCCTGATCCTGTACGCCCACCCGCTGCTGGGCGAAGGACTCGCCGGGCTGCTCTCGTCGGAGTCTGGGCTGGACGTCGTCGCCGTCCAGAGCGATGACGCAGGGATGGTGGAGCGCAGGCTGGCGGCTGACCCTGACGTGATCATCGTTGAGCGGGGCGATCCCGATCGTGCGGTCGAGATCCTCGAGCTCGCGCCGGATGCCCTGATCATCGACGTGGGGATCGATCCCGGCCCGACCTTCATGTACCGCCGCGAGGAGATCTCCGCCTGGCCCGACGAGATGCTCAGGACAATCCGCCAGGCGTCGTGTCACCGCCGACGTCCGCAGTCTCCGGGCCCGATGGCATCACCCGGGGTCCTCATCAGGTTCTGAAGCGGCTTGTCGAGACACCTTCCCGCGATCCTCCGTCGCAGGCGCATCGCGGCGGGGGGACCCGCTCTCGCGGACCTGTATCCAGAATCTACCGGTCGGCGGATACCTTGCCCTCCCGTCCAGCGGCACACTGCGTCCACGAGCCGCCGGGCGGCGAACCCGAGGCGACGAAGAGGCGACGGACATCGCAGGAGGACAGGATATGGGCGGACTTCTCTCGCGCGCGAAGCTGGCCGTGTTGTTGCTCGTCGGGCTGAGCGTGGCACTGGGCGCCTGCTCGAGCCAGACAGCGCCGTCTGCCCCGCCGGCGGGCGGATCACCCGCTCAGACCCTCTCGAGCCAGACAGCGCCGTCTGCCCCGCCGGCGGGCGGATCACCCGCTCAGACCCTGACGGGTGCTGCGGCAGGGCAGGTCCTGTTCGAGCGATCGTGTGCTGCCTGCCACGGCGTGGCAGGCGTTGGCTCGAAGTTCACCCTGGACAAGAACACGATCGCAGTGCCTGACTTGACCTACGCCAGCCTGTCGGGCACGTACGGCGACAAATACGACACCCTCGTGCTGCAGGGGATCACCCAAGGGCTCGACGAGAAAGGTCAGCCGCTCAACAAGATGATGCCGCGCTGGACGATCTTCAGCGACCAGGAGCTACGCGATCTGGTCGCCTACCTCAAGAGCCTCTGAAGTAGCGCGTGTCGGCAGAATCGATGATCGTGGATCCGCCGGGTGAAGCGGCACCGCCCGCGGACGGCAGCCGCTTCACCCGGCGATCCTTTGTGCTCCGCGTCCTGGCCGGTGTGGGTGCGGTGCTGGCTGCGGCTGTGGCCGTGCCGATCGCCGGGCTGGCCGCTGGGTCCGCATTCAAGGATCACCTCCGCTGGCAGTTTCTTGGCAGCGCGATCCCACCCACGCCGCGGGCCCCAGGCTGGCGCTCCATCGGCCCCGTCAGCGGCCTCGAGATCGGCGTGCCGAAGTTCGTCACGGTGACGCTGCCCGTCGAGGTGCAGGGCGCCACGGAGCCGACCGCGGTCTCCGTCTACGTCGTGCGACGCAGCGACGGAGGCGCGCTCATTCTCGACATCCACTGCACGCACATGGGCTGCCCCCTCGGCTGGAGCGAGGGGGCGAAAAGGTTCCTGTGCCCGTGCCACGGCGGCGCCTTCACTGCTGACGGCTCCAACGTCCAAGGGCCGCCACCGCGACCCATGGATCGCTATCAGACAGTAGTCGCCAACCAGGAGATCTGGATGGGCCCGCTCATCGAAAGTGAGTGATCGATGAGCATCTACGACTGGGTCGATCAGCGCCTGAAGATCAGGCCCCTCGTCCGAGCCTTTCTCGATCGGTCCATTCCAGCCAACGTTGGCTGGCTGCACACCCTCGGATCGGCGACGCTGTTTCTGCTGGTCGTCCAGGTCGCGACCGGGATCGCCCTGGCGTTGTACTACGTACCGGCCGCTGACCACGCGTACCAGAGCGTCCAGTACATCGACACGCTGCCCTTCGGCGCCGTCGTCCGCGGCGTGCACCACTGGTCGGCCTCGGCGTTGGTCGTCCTGATCGGCCTGCATACGCTGCGTGTCTTCTTCCATGCCGCCTACAAGTACCCGCGCGAGTTGTCCTGGGTGGTGGGAGCGCTGCTGCTCGTGGTCGTGCTCGGGTTCGCCTTCACCGGCTACCTGTTGCCGTGGGATCTCAAAGCGTACTGGGCGACGGTCGTGGGCACGAACGTCGCGGGCTCGGCCCCGCTGGTCGGCGACCTGGCGCTGAACTTGCTCCGCGGCGGCGCCGCGATGACGACGGCTACCTTGACCAGGTTCTACGGCCTGCACATCTGGGTCCTCCCGGCCATGCTGGTGGTCCTCGTCGCGCTGCACGTCTTCATCGTCATCCGCCAGGGGATAGCGGCGTCGCCGCGCACCAGGCCGATGGTCGAGGACATACCGGGCGAGTCCCAGCAGGTTCGTTACGAGCGCGAGTACGCCGCCGAGAAGAGTCAGGGACATCCCTTCTATCGCGCGCTGCTCAAGGACGCGGTCGTGGCCGTCGTGGTCTTCCTGGCGGTGTCGGCCCTGGCAGTCGTCGTCGGGGCGCCGCTCGAGGCACGCGCCGACCCGAACGTCGTGGGCTACGTGCCACGTCCTGAGTGGTATTTCCTCGACATGTTCCAGTTGCTTTGGTATGCGTCGGGCCCGGCCGAGCCGCTGGTCATCTTCATGGCCGCCACCGTCGGGTTCGCGGTCTTCCTGCTGTTGCCCTTCTACGACCGGAGCCGCCAGCGTCATCCGCGACGGCGGCCGCTAGCCTCGGCGGCCGGGGTCTTGGCGGTCGCCGGCGTGGTCCTGCTCACCTACCAGGGCGCGACGACCGCCGCCCCGTCGACGGACGCCAACAGCGTAAAGTCCACGGTGCAGCTGACGGCGGGGCAGAAAGTCGGCCTCCATGTCTACCAGATCGAGGGGTGCGCCGCCTGCCACATGATCAACGGAAGCGGGGGCACCGCGGGGCCGGATCTAACCCACATCGCGAGTGAACGCAGCGCCGCGGAGATCCAGCAGCAGATCCTCGCGCCGCTCAAGAAGATGCCCCCCTTCACGGACATCTCGTCCGCCGACATGCAGTCCCTGCTCGATTTCCTCTCGACGCTCCACTAACCCGGCCTAGGGTGCGCCCTCACCAAGACGCGCGCGAGTCGCAGGCGCATCGCGGGGGGTGACCCGCTCTCGGCGGACCTGTATCCAAAACCTACCGGTCGGCGGATACCTTGCCCTCCCGTCCAGCTGCATGCTGCGTCCACGGGTGGCATGCCGGGTCGTGTGCGGCGTGCGCCGGAGGCCTTCGGCGCAAGATCGGAGGAGGACGGATGGAGTCAACCGCCGTCGACCCCGCGGGTCGACCGATGGGGCGCCGCCGCTTCATCCGGATGCTCCTCGGCTTCTCTGCGTTCTCGACCCTGGCGATGGTGGTCACGCCCATCGTCGGCTTCCTCATCCCGCCCAGGACGGTGGGCGCTGGTGCGGGCGGACGCGTCCTGGCAGCGACGACCGCCGATCTCCCGATCGGGAACGGCAAGGTCGTCGCCATGGGGAGCAAGCCGGTCATCGTCGTCAATACCGCTGCCGGCGTGAAGGCGTACTCGGCCGTCTGCACGCACCTCGGCTGCATCGTCGGCTACGACGCGACATCCAAGCAGATCGTCTGTCCGTGTCATGACGGCCGCTTCAGCCCGGCGAGCGGCGGCGTCATCTCCGGGCCACCGCCCCAGCCGCTCCCGCCGGTCCCCGTCGCGGTCGAGAAGGACCAGATCTTCCTCGTGAGCGGCTAGCCATGACGACGCACCCGGAGGCTGGGACAGGCGGCAGCCGGACCTCGGACTGGTTCGAGGAGCGACTGCGGGCGCGCGCGCTGTTCGCTGCCCTCCTCCACGTCCGGGTCCCCGCCCAGGCCCGGACCTACTACCTCGGGGGCATCACCCTCTTCCTGTTCGGCGTCCAGGTCGTCACGGGCACGCTGCTGAGCCTCTACTACAAGCCGACGCCCGAGACCGCGTACGACAGCGTCAAGTACATCACCAGCGTCGTGGAGTTCGGCTGGCTCATCAGGAGCATCCACCACTGGGGCGCCAACCTGATGGTGATCTGCCTTGTCCTGCACCTGATCAGGATCTTCGTGCAGGGCGCCTACAAGTACCCGCGCGAGCTCACCTGGCTCGTCGGGGTGGGGCTTCTGGCCGCGACGATCGGCTTTGGGTTCACCGGCTACCTGCTGCCCTGGGATCAGCGGGCGTTCTGGGCAACCACCGTCGGCACCGAGATCGCCGGGGGGGTTCCGGTCGTCGGGGAGGCGCTCCTGCAGCTGCTGCGCGGTGGACCGGACGTGACCGACGCGACGCTCGGCAGATTCTTCGGGATGCACATTCTGGTCCTTCCCCTGACGATCGGCGCCCTCCTGGTCATCCACCTGACGATCGTCCACCAGCTCGGTCTCGCCAACCCGAAGCGACCGGACCCCAGGCCAGGCAGGGCGTCCACGGCCGTCAACGACGCGGTCGAGAAGCTGAAGCCGTTCTTCCCTCACTACATCCTCGACGAGGTCATCGCCTGGGCGGCGATGCTCGCGGTGCTGGTCGCGCTGGCGTCGGTCCTGCCGACCGGCCTGGAGGACAAGGCGAACCCCCTGGAGACGCCTGCCCACGTCAAGCCGGAGTGGTACTTCCTCTCGGTGTACCAACTCCTGAAGGTCGTGCCGCGGTTTGTCGGGATCATGGTTCCCATGCTCGCCATCGTGGCCCTCGGGCTGCTGCCATTCCTGGACCGCAACCCGGAGGTCAGGGCACGGAAGCGGCCGCTCGCGCTCCTCATCGGAGCCGTGGTGGCGGCGGTGACCGTCGGCCTGTCGGTCTGGGGTTACTACAGCTAGGGGCGTGCGCCGACCATGAACTTCCTCCCGCGCATCGCCGACGGGGCCACCCGGGTGGTCCGCCTGATGCTGGTCTCAGCGGTCCTGGGCCTGCTGGGTCTCGCCCTGGTCGGGGCCGTCGTTGCGGCGGATCCGTCAGCGGTCCCCTCGGCGAGCCCGTCGATCCTGCCCGACATCACCGTCGAGCCGGCGTCGCCGAGCGCCCGGCGAGCGGACCTGCCGTCGCCGGGCGTGAGCCTCCCGGTTGCCCCGCAGGACACCTGCTACACCTGCCACACCGCGATCGACAACACGCAGCACGACATCGCCGAGAAGTGGAGGGACAGCGTCCACGGCCAGAACGGGATCGGGTGCGCAAGCTGCCACGGCGGCGATCCGACGTCGGACGAGGTCACCGTGGCGATGTCGAGGGCCGCCGGATTCATCGGCAAGCCGGATCGAGCGACGACCGTCGGGGTCTGCGGCAACTGCCACTCCGACGTCGAGCGCATGCGCCAGTACCAGCTGCCGACCGACCAGCTGGTCAAGTACCGGGCGAGCGTCCATGGCCGGCGTCTGCTCACGGCGCGGGACACCCGGGTCGCCATCTGCGTCGACTGCCACGGGGCCCATGATGTCAAGAAGGCGTCCGATCCCACCGCGGCCGTCTACCCGCTGAACGTCCCCAGGCTGTGCGCCTCGTGCCACGCCGACGTGAAGCTGATGGAGCCGTATGGGATCCCGACGAACCAATTCGAGGTCTACCAGGCGAGCGTTCACGGCAAGGCGCTCCTGCTCAACCAGGACATGCGCGCCCCGACGTGCGCCTCGTGCCATGGCTCCCACGACGCCAGACCGCCCCAGAGCTCCGAGGTCGTCGGCGTCTGCGGCAAGTGCCACACGGCGACCCAGGCGCTCTACGAGGAGAGCAAGCACTCGCGGCTGGCCGTGGGGCCCAAGTGCTGGACGTGCCACGGTACCCATGACATCGCCCAGCCCGACGAGTCCCGGTTCTTCCACCCCAAGCCGCCCGAGATTGACTGCACGACGTGTCACAGCCCCGGCGATCGGACCCTGGTCCTGAATGCGGACCGCTTCAGCAGGGACCAGGACCGTCGCTGCGACACGTGTCACCACCAGGGATCCATCCTCTACTCGCAGGCCCAGGCCATCTACGGCGCGCTCGTCAAGGCGAACGCCGCGTACCGGACGGCGGAGGGGCGTATCGCCGAGGCGGCGAGTGCGGGCATGATCGTGTCCGACGCTGACGTCACCCTGTCCCAGGCCGGGACGAGCCTCATCCGGGCCCGGGCCGAGGTGCACACCACGAAGCTCGCCGCGGTCGCCGCCCTCGCGGACGAGTCATCGGCGAAGGCAGCCGAGGCCGAGAAGTTCGCCGAGACCAGGTTGCAGGAGAGCGTCTTCCGGCGTCAGGCCATGGTGGTCGTCCTGGGGATCATCCTGGTCAACATCCTGGCGCTCTACCTGCTCAGGCGCGGGATCGACCACGACGATGGATCGGCGTAGGCCCGCCACGGCCACGCTACCCTCAAGCGCCCTCGCGATCGTCGGGACGGCGGCGCGCGCACGGGGGGACCGGTGCCGCCGATAGAGATCCACCGGCACCGGGGCACCGACGCACCTGTACCGGTTATCTACCCGCCGACGGATGGGATCTTGCGAGCCCTGGGACCACCATCGACATGACGGGATGGTTTCACTGCTGGCGTCTCGCGGACTCGCGATGAATGCAAGGTGCCTCGCGATGCACGTCTTTCGAAGATTGGCGGCTCTCTCGGACCGGACCCTCAACCGGCTGCTCATCGGGGGCGCCCTCGTCCTGATGATCGGAATCCCCGTGGTCGGCGTCGTCTACTTCATGGACCGGTACGTCGAGGCGGGCCCGACGCTCGTCCAACGCCAGCTCGTGGCCGCCGAGGAGGCCGTCCGAAGGACACCGAACAGCGTCGGGGCCCGCCTCCAGCTCGCCGCGGTCTACGTGGTGGCGAAGCGACCGGATGACGCGATGAAGCAGTACGACGAGATCCTCAAGGTCGAGCCCGGCCATCGTGGCGCCCTCCTCGGACGCGGCGAGGTGCAGGTTGCCAAGGGCGATCTCAGCGGCGCCGCATCGTCGTTCGAGCGGATCGTCAACGACTCCACGGCCGGCAAGGGGGGGGAATTCTCAGGGGCCGATCCGCAGCTCGAGCAGGCGTACTTCGGCCTAGGCTCGATCGCGCTGAGGGAAGGCCGTATCCCCGCCACCGTTGCGGCGCTCGAGGCGGCGCTGAAGATCGATCCGACGGACGCGGACGCCTGGAACCTGCTCGGTCAGGCGCAGCTCAAGGCCGGCGCAGGAGTTGCGGCCGTGGGGGCGCTCCGAAAGGCGATCCTGTTCGTACCGACCGGGTGGAGCGAGCCCTACACGACGCTCGCTCAGGCATACCAGCTGCTCGGCAAGACCGCCGAGTCGGAATACGCGACCGCCATGGTCGACTTCACGGAGAAGCGGCCCATCGACGCGAAGCGGCGGCTCGAAACCCTGACGAGCGGGCCTGTCGCGGTCGACGCGATGCTCGGTCTCGGGATGATCGCCGAGGCCGAGGGCGACCGCGAGGCGGCGACCCGCTGGTATCAGAAGGTCCTCGTGGGCGACCCGAAGAACTTCAATGCACGGGTGGGCCTCGGACGCCTCGGCGTCGCTGTGCCGGACGGGGCACACCCGAGCGACGACCCGGCAAGCCCGGCGCCGGAAGGGAAGAGCTGACATGGCCACGCCCGACATGTCCCCGGAGGCCACCCCCCAGACCGAGGCCGCATCCGGCACGTCCGAGGCGCCGGTCATCGCGGGTGCCGCCGTCGTGGCGGACGCCGCCCCGGACGAGCGCCCGCGTCGGCGTCGCAAGTTCGCGTTGCTCGGGCTCCTGGTCCTGGGGCTGAGCATCTTCGTTCTGATCGGCGGGCTCTACATGATCACCCGCAAGCCGATCACGGACCTGCCGATCCCGGACATCTCGAACGCGAAGCTGCCCCAGTATGCCTTCAGCATCTACGGCGTGAGCCGGCCGCTCGGCGTGGCGGTCAGCCCGTCCGGTGACCGCGTCTACGTGACGGAATCGGACGGGGACCGCAGCGTGAAGGTCTTCGACGCCAAGGGCAACCCGGTTGCCACGCTCAGGTCGCCCAAGGACACGTCAGACCATCAGCCCGTCTACCTCGCCCTGGAACCGCAGAGCGGAGACGTCTACGTGAGTGACCGGCCGTCGGGTGCGGTCTTCGTCTACACCAGGGACGGCAAGTTCGCGAGAGCCTTCAAACCCGAGCCGCCGATCAGGGGGTGGCAGCCACTCGGGCTCGCCTTCAGCCCCCAGGGCGACCTCTGGGTCGTCGACCTGAGCTCTCCGTTCCAGCGCATCGAGGTCTTCGGCCTCGATGGGACCCTCAAGAAAACGCTCGGTCAGCCCAACCAGTTCAACTTCCCCAACATGGTCGCGTTCGACGCGCGCGACAACGTCTATCTCACGGACAGCAACAACGGGCGAGTCGTCGTCCTCGACCAGAGCGGCAAGCAACTCTCGACGATCAATCGAGGCGTGAGCGTCGGGGACCTTGGGCTGCCGCGCGGCGTCGCGATCGACGACACGGGCCGTCTCTACGTGGTGGACGCCACCGCCCACAGCGTCCAGATCTACCTGGTGGGCACCGACAAGAACGCCCGGCCCAGGTACGTCGGTACGATCGGCGAGGAAGGCCTCCAGGAGGGCGCCTTCGAGTATCCGAACGGGGTGGCTGCCGACACGCGGGCCCGCATCTACGTGACCGACCGCGAGAACAACCGAGTCCAGGTCTGGAGCTACTGAGCTACATGCTCGTGACTGCTGAGGCTGGCATGAGGGAGGTGAGGCTGGCGAACCTGCGCGCGCTGCCCAGGGGGCGAGCATTCATCGTCCAACTCTGTACGAGAGAAAGGAGGGCAGGACAGTGAGACGATTTGCACTCCTCATCGCAGGAGGCGCAGTCTGGCTGCTTCTTGCCGCAGTTCCGGTTCTTGCCGACAACGGGCCCCATCAGATGGGTGCGGGCGCGATCGCGGACACGTGTGCGGGTTGTCACCGCGCCCACACCGCGAAGGCGCCCCAGCTCCTCCTCCAGGTCCAGCCGGCTCTCTGCTACACCTGCCACGGGGCCGCCGGCACCGGGGCATCGACCGATGTGGAGAGCGGGATCGCGTACACGCTCGCATCGCGGAACGGCTCGGCCGGGACCGTTGCCGGCGCGCTGCGCGGCGGCGGCTTCGCCAACGCGCGAATCGACTCCGCAGCGCCGACGGGACAGACCAATACCTATAGCAATACCGCCGGGGTGATCCCGGTCAAGGCCCTCGGCGCGGCCGTCACGTCCACCCACGTGGTGGATGGGACGACGGCGACGGCCTGGGGCAACGGAGCCCTCGGCACGCCCGGCGCCGGCGCGTCGATCCAGCTCAGGTGCGGCTCGTGCCACGATCCACACGGGAACGGGAACTACCGGATCCTCCGGCCTGTCCCGCAGCAGTCCGGTGGCGCTGCCGTGTCGATCACTGACGAGACGCCCACGAAGGTCTACACGACGACGAACTACTGGTCCGTCGCCGCCACGAACTCCGCGTCGTTCCTCACGAGCAACAGCGCCTGGTGCACCACGTGCCATACCCGCTACCTCGCGGGAGCGAACTCAGGCGGGACCGCGAGCGTTGACGCGATCTTCACCTACCGGCACCGGTCCGATGTGACCACCGCCGGCGGGCCGAACTGCGTCCAGTGCCACGTCGCCCATGGGTCCAACGCGGCCCAGGGCACGTTCTCGCAGGCCGTCAAGAATCCGGATGGCACCACCGCCACTCCGGTCACCGACAGCAGGCTTCTCCGGATCGACAACCGGGGTGTCTGCCAGATGTGCCACAACAAGTAATCGAACGCGGGCCCGTGGCGGCCGCTGGCACACAGCCGGCCACCACGGGCCCCGCCCTTCGGCCGGAACCTCTGAACGGACGATCCACCATGAAGCGGACGAACGGCTTTCTCGTTCACCGCGCCGGACCTCTCCTCATGGCGGCGACACTGGTCGTGTCGGTCGCGCTAGCGTTCCTCCCGATCGCACCCGCTCCGGTGAGCGCTCTCGCACCTTCGCCCGACCCCGCCGCGTCGGCCGCCCTTGGCCCCGGCGCCGGACAGAGCATTGCGCCGCTCCCCACACCCACCGTGGATCCCGGCCGGACGCCCTCCCCGACCCCGGTGCCGGACCCCACGCCCACGCCCACGCCGGTCTCGACGCCCACGCCCACGCCGACCCCGCTGCCGCCGGGCTTCGTCTCTACTGCCGGAGGTACGGTGGACGCGGGAGACGTCACGATGACGGTCCCGGCCGGTGCGGTCGGCGGGCCGACGAGGTTCAGCGTTGAGCGCGAGCGTGGCCTGCCTGACTTCGACGGCACGCCGCCCCTGATGGGGGTTTCGATCGGGGCCGCCGACGCCGGGACCGGCGCAGCGGTCGGCACGTTCGGGAGACCGGTCCTCGTCGCGGTCTCGACCGGGGCCCTCGACCTGACGGCTATCGACCCGGCGGACCTGCGCCTTGCCAGCCTGGGTCCGGACGGCACCTGGCAGGTGCTCGCTACGCGTCAGTTCAACATGGGGCTTGGGAGCCAGATCGACGCGCCGGGAATACTCGCCGTGGTCGAGATCGTCCCGGCCCGCCAGGTGCCGGTGGACCTCGACCATGCTTCCAGTGCGCCCTCGAAGGGTCGCCACCGGATCGAGCCGGGCGCGAACCTGACGGTGACGGTCCGCGTCAAGCCAGAGGCCACCATCACCGATGCCCGATTGGCCGAGACCATCCCGACCGGCTGGACGGTCATCGACCCCGGGATGGGCAGCTGGGACCCGCAGCCCGGAGTTGTTACGTTCGCGCTCGGGAGGATGCCCGCCCGAACGACCTTCACACGGACGCTCGTTGTCCGCGCCCCACTCGTGTCGCCGACCGACGGAGGTCCGGTCTTCGAGTCCACGTTCTCCGCCCGGCTGGGCTATCGGGGCGGTTCGGAGGCTGGGAGGGACGTGACCGTGCTCGTGGCGCCCATCGTGGTCGTCGAGCACCGGACACTGGCCCAGGTGGACCGCGACACCGGCGCGGTGTCATACCAGTCAGAGGACCAGCCCCTCAGGAACGAGCTGCCGTTCCGGGTGTTCCGCATCCGGTTCCAGGCGCGCAACGCTGACGCCGTCCCGGTCCCCTGGACGCCACTCCTCCAGTTCCGCAGGGCGGGATCGACCGTCTGGACGACCGTTCCCGACCGTGAGTACCACGACGGAGTCGCGTTCTACGTGGCTCCGGAGCGGCTCCGTCAGCAGGCCGATCCGGCGTCTCCGGACGTGCCGGACGGCCCGGAGAACGCGGCGATCGGGACGTCCGAGATACGGATGCACGACCGGGACGACAACGAGGAACAGCCGGCGCCCGGACGCCTCTCGATGGGTCCGAATCCCGCACCAATGATGACAATCCCCGGCCGGTCCTACACGGAGGTCGAGTTCAGTGTCCGCGCCACCGTGGCCGCCGACTACCTCGCCGAGTACGAGTTCCGGATCGGGGACGCCGGCGGCTCGTTCGACGGTGCCGCGACGGCGACGGTGCAGATCGGACCCGCGCCGCCGCTCGTCCTGTCCCCTGGGCAGCGGCAGGGCATCTGGATCGGAGGACCCACGGGTGCGCTGCCGGACGCCCTGAGCACCGCTTACAGGCTGCAGCCCCCGACTGGCGCGGTGGTCGACACGTCGGCGCTCGACGCCGACGTCGTGACGGCCGCCTTCCGATCGACCGTCCCACGCTACGCGCTCCTCGCCTCGGCCATCGTGCCGCCGGCCCCTGCCCCGGCGGCCCTGGCTGCTCCGCTCGTCGGGACGCACGGCCCCTACTCGACGACCGCCGACCAGTGCGCGCTCTGCCACCGACAGCACACCGGCGTGAGCAGGAGCCTCCTCAGCCAGCCGCCGCCCCAGAGCAACCTGTGCTTCACCTGCCATGACGGCTCCGGCGCGAACGCGAACGTCAAAGCTCAGTACACGGACGCGACCGTACCCGCGAACGACGCCACGACCCGCAGCTACTACCGGCACGACGCGCTCGTGACGACTACGCACACCCGAGCGGACCTCAACGAGTTCGGCGGCCTGAGCAACCGCCACAGCGAGTGCGGAGACTGCCACAACTCACACAAGGCGAACGCGACGAACAGCACCCAGACGACGACCGGCTGGACGGCATCCGGGCGGCTCGCGAACATCTCCGGGGTCTCGGTCGCGAACGGAGCCGTTGGCGCGGCTCCGACCTACACGTTCCTGAACGGGACCACGAACCCCGTCACTCGCGAGTACCAGCTCTGCTTCAAGTGCCACTCCGGGTTCACGACCCTGCTATCGAACCCGACGGGCACGCCGACGCCCTACTCGCGCTACGAGCTCGACAAGGGGGTGGAGCTCAACCCGAGCAACGCCTCGTACCACCCGATCGAGGCCACCGGGAAGAACACGACCGCGGCGATGACGAACCAGCTGGCCGCCACCTCGCCCTACAAGCAATGGACATTCACCGCGACGAGCACGATCCGCTGCGTCAACTGCCACGGCGACAACCGGAAGTACAACCAGGCAACACCCCCGGCGGCCGGTTCCGACCTGGCGCCGCACGCGAACCAGTACCGCGGCGTCCTCCTGCAGAACTACCGCGATCGCGCACTGATGCAGTCCACGGAGGCCTACAGCGCTGCGAACTTCGCGCTCTGCTACCTCTGCCACGGGGAGAATCCGTTCGCGGACACCAGCGGGGACGCGAATCCAAACACGAACTTCCGGTTCCACGGGTACCACCTGGGGAAGCTGCCCAGGAACACGAGCACCTCGTACAACATCGACCAGCCGGGGGCGAGCCGCGGGTTCGCGATCTGTGCCGAGTGCCACTTCCGGATCCACTCCACGACCTACCGCGTCGGCACGCAGCCGGCCTACCCACGCCTCGTCAACTTCGCCCCGAACGTGACGACGGGAGCGACGCCGTGGAACCAGACGGGCAAGACCTGCACGCTGACCTGCCACGGCGTCCAGCACTGGAGCTGGTCCTACTAGCCGGCGACCGCACGGCAGGCCCCCTGGCAACCGGTTCCCCCCGACAGATACAGGTCTGTCTATGCCCTCGGATGCGCCGCTCGTGACATCCCCGATCGGGCCTCTATCCGAAACGTGCCGCCCGACGGATGGTTCCTGAATTCGCTCAAATTGACAATGGGTCCATCAGACGAACACCCCTGCGGGAACCGCGGCGTCCGTGACGGCCTCGCTCCCACCGCAGACCTAACCTTTCATCACCATCCCGCCATCGCGTCCAGCAAAGAGGAATCCACGATGACCACACGTGCGACCCGCCGGAACCAGCAGCGGGCGCAGCGCCGCTCACCGGCCAACAGCCGGCTGCGGGCGGTCGTCTTCGCCGTCGTGGCCTTCCTGATCATTGGAGCCGGGGCATATCTCGCGGGCTCCGTGTTCCTGGGCCAGCGGGGCGGCACCTCGGTCCCCGGCGCGATGACGATGCGGATCAGCATGGCCGGCTTCGATCCGAAGGTCATGACGGCCAAGCCGGGGCAGACCCTCACCATCGACTGGTGGAACACCGACGGCGCGGTCCACCTCGAGGGCGGCGTCCACACGATGGTCTCCGATACGGCCAACATCCACGAGAGCGTCGCCGCCGAGTCGCGAAAGACGATCACGATCGCGGCGCCGATGAAGCCCGGCGACTATGACTTCTGGTGCGATTCCTGCTGCGGCGGCAAGGAGAACGACCAAATGCACGGCACCCTGCGCGTCGAGTCCTGAGCAGTGTCGACCGATCACGAACCAGCCAGGCCCTGGGTCTCCCTCGTCGCAAGTGCGGTCATCCCCAAGCCGGCTCTGCTCCTGTTTGCGGCACTCGGATCGGTTGCCACCGTCGCGCTCGGGGTCGTCGCGATCGTGCCCTTCGAGACCGCCAAGTTCGGAGGTCTCACTGCGCCGATCGTCCTCGCGTCGGGTGTCGCGGACGGTTTCAATCCGTGCGCCTTCGCCCTCCTCGTCCTGTTCGCGACCTACACCCTGACGCTCGTCAATGCGGTCACGGCCGACGGAACGCCGACGACCGCCGCCAGGCGAACGCTGCTGGGCGCCGGGTCGCTGTACGTCGGGGCGGTCTGGATCACCTACTTTCTCATCGGCCTCGGGTTGTTCAGCTTCCTCTCGTGGCTCGGTCAGGACCATCTGGTCGCCCGGGTCGCCTCGGTGATGGCTCTCGGGATGGCGGTCTGGATGCTCAAGGACGTGTTCCTGCCGGGCTGGGGTCCCACGATGGCGGCGCCGTCCGGAACGCACGGCTGGATGAACAAGGCGATGCAGCGGGGTGGGCTCGGCGGGATGCTCCTCGCCGGCGTCCTCGTGGGGATCTGCACGGTGCCCTGCTCAGGTGCCATCTACCTCGACATCATCGCGGTCCTCCACGCCTCTGGTGGCGGTCCCGTGGGCCTGGCCCTCCTGGCCCTCTACAACGTGGCGTTCATCATGCCGCTGCTCTTCTTCCTCCTGTTCGTGTCCAGCAAGCGCGTGCTCGGTCAGCTCGGACGCTGGAACCGGAAGAACCGCAACGTCGTCGAGGTCGCGCTCGCGCTCGGCGTCGTGGTGATGAGCTTCGGCCTGCTCATCTCGATGGGGGGAGCAGCGTGAGCGAGCACGTCCGCCTCCCGATCGAGGGAATGACCTGCGGCTCGTGCGTGGCGCGGATCACCGGCCGAGTTCGGAAGATCGACGGTGTCGAGTCCGTCCGTGTCGATCTGCGAACCGATTCGGCCTCCGTCGCCTTCGATCCGGCTCGCACCTCGCTCGAGGCGATCGGCGAAGCGGTGGCGAGCGCCGGTTACGAACCGCGTCTCGAAGCGGCCAAGCCGTTCACCCCCCAACCACGCTGCCGCCTGCTCGCCCGATTTGGCTTTGGTCGCTGACGGGGGGCCTCTCCGTGCCCTCCGGCGTCGAGCAGAGCAGGCAGCGGGGCGTGTAGTCGCGAGCCGGCGACCGCACGGCAGGCCCCCTGGCAACCGGTTCCCCCCGACAGATACAGGTCTGTCTATGCCCTCGGATGCGCCGCTCGTGACATCCCCGATCGGGCCTCTATCCGAAACGTGCCGCCCGACGGATGGTTCCTGAATTCGCTCAAATTGACAATGGGTCCATCAGACGAACACCCCTGCGGACCGCCCGTCCGCTCGACGGCGAGGAGAGCCAGATGGACCGCCCAGAGCGAGTGTCACGGATCGATCGAGGCCGGTCTCTGCGGAGCGCGAGGGTCGCCATGGTAGCGCTCGTCCTGCTGAGCGGTCCGGCGTTCGCCGCCTGCTCCGCGGCTCACGATCCGGCCGGCTCCGTGTGGACGGCTGTGACGCCGACGATGACCGCCCAGGTCCCGGGCGGTGTCGCCACGCCGGCGATGAGCTCCGCCGCATCGATGCCGGGGATGCCAGGCGACGGGCCGCCGGCCGACGCCAGCGATGCGTGGGCGGCCCGGCCCGACTTCGTTCGTCTGAGCGCGCAGACCGAAGAGGCCTACGCCTACGCACTGGACCACCCGCAGGTCATCAAGTGGATGCCGTGCTACTGCGGCTGCGGCGGGATGGGCCATCGCAGCAACCTGGACTGCTACCTGAAGCCGGGGCAACCGGGTAGCAGCACCGTCTTCGAGGAGCACGCCTCCTACTGCGACATCTGCGTCAAGACGACGCTGCTGGCCAAGAAGATGTTCGCCGAGGGCAGATCGCTGCGCGAGATCCGGACGGCGGTCGACGAGACCTACGGCGGGGCCGTGCCCGGCACGGCGACCGACCTGCCGCCAGCGTGAGGACGTGAGCACGATGACCGCAACCGTGAAGCCGGCTGCAGCAGCGGTCGAACGCGAACTCCTCGGCCGCCTGGGCCTCAGGGCCGACGCCAGCTCGCAGGACGTCGAGTCCGCGCACGACCAGCTGATCGAGTACCTCGAGCAGGCTCCCGCGGACCTTCGTCCGTGGGCCCAGCGCGAGATCACGAGGGTCGACGAGGCATATGCCCTCCTCTCGGACCCGACGATCGACCGATTCGCCCTGACTGGCAGCGTGGTCGCCGCCGCAGCGCCCGTTCCCGCGCCGGCGCCCACGGCCGCGAGGGTCGCCGCCATGAAGGGGCAGTCGGCGGCACGGCCCACCGCCGTGACCGGCAACCGGCCCATCAGGCGCCTGGCGATCGGCGCGGCCGCCATCGTCGGCGTCGTGGCGATCGCCCTCGCCGGCTACAACCTGAACGGCGGCACCGGCGTCCCGCCCATCACCGGGACGCCCGCACCGGAGGCCGCCGCCTCGCCCGGTGTGGACGCGGCGCAGGTCGCCACGCTCATGCAGAAGATCACAGCGAACCCCAGGGACATCGCCTCGCTCCAGTCGCTCGCCGATCTGTACTACCAGGCGAGTGACTTCCAGACGGCCGGAACGTTCCTGGCGAAGATCCTCGCGGTCGACTCGAAGAACCTGACCGCGCTCCTGGCCTTGGGGGCGGTCCAGTTCAACCAGCGCAACTCGGCCGACGCCGAGAGGCAGTGGCGGGCGGTCCTGGCGATCGACCCGAAGAACGTCGAGGCCCACTACGACCTCGGCTTCATGTACCTGAGCAAGAACCCGCCGGACGTGGCCAACGTGAAGCTGGAGTGGGGCGAGGTCATCGCGATCGACCCGAACTCGGCCGTCGCGAAGACCGTCGCCACCCACCTCGCGAACCTCGCCGGCTCTCCGGCCCCGAGCGGCACCCCCATCGGCTCGGCTGCCCCTCCCGCCGCCGCGCCCTCGCCGAGCGGGAACTGACGGCATGACCACCGGCGCCGGCATCGCGATCCTCGTCGCCTTCCTCGGCGGGATCGTCTCGTTTGCCTCGCCGTGCTGCCTGCCGCTCGTCCCGGCGTACGTCGGCTACATGGTCGGGACGACCGCGGACGACGACACGGCCCGACGCAGGGCCGCGTTCAGCCAGGCACTCGCGTTCGTGCTCGGCTTCTCGGCCGTGTTCATCGCCGTGTGGGCGTCGGTCGGCCTCATCGGCTATGTGCTCCGCGACTACGTCGGGATGTTCCGCCAGCTCGGCGGCGCGGTCCTCGTGTTCATGGGCCTCCACGTCGCCGGCATGATCAACGTCACCGCCCTCTACCGCGAGGTCCACCTGCCCGTCGGCCCCATGGGCGGGGCCTCGATGGGCTTCGGCCGGGCTGCCCCGACGACCCCGAGCTACCGACGCTCCGCGCTGCTCGGCATCGTCTTCGCGGCCGGCTGGACGCCCTGCATCGGCCCGATCCTCGGCGGGATCATCGGCCTTGCCTCGGTGAGCGCGAGCGTCGCGGAAGGCACCGTCCTGCTCGTGGCCTACGCGGCCGGCCTGGCGATCCCGTTCATCCTCGTCGCGGTCGGCGCCACCGCCGTGAGCCACCGACTCGGCTGGCTGCGCGACCACCACACGGCCGTCTCGACGGCCACCGGAGGGATGCTCGTCCTGGTCGGCTTCCTGATGATCACGAACACCTTCGCTCGCCTCTCCAGCCTCTTCGTACCGTTCGGTTCCTGAGGGAGAACGCGCATGACCCAGACAGTTCGGAATCAGGCCATCTCCCGCGCCGACCGCGAGCTGATCGACGACCTCGATGGAGGCCTCGCGGTATCGCCCGCGGACATCGGCGAGCGGCTGTGGCACTTCTTCATCTCGATGCGGACGGGGCTCGTCCTCATCCTCGCGCTCGCCGTCCTGGGCCTCATCGGAACGCTGCTCGTCCAGGCGCCCTCCGGCCTTCAGGCCGACCCACAGGCCTACGCGACGTGGCTCGAATCGCTCCGCCCGAAGTACGGCGGATGGACGGGGATCCTGAACGCGCTCGGCCTGTTCTCGATCTTCGGGTCGATCTGGTTCAAGGGGATCATGGTCCTCCTCATGACGAGCGTCCTCGCCTGCTCGGCGAACCGGGCCCCGCATCTCTGGAAGCTGGCCGTCCACCCCCGGACGAACATGAGCGAGTCGTTCTTCGGCCATGCGCCGCTCAGCATGGGCGCCGTGGGGTCCCTCGAGCCGGCGGCGGTCGTCGCCAGCGTGCAGTCGGCCTTCCGCAGCCGCCACTTCCGGACGATCGTCAACGAGGACGCCGGCGGCGACACGATCCACCTGTACGCCGATCGGTTTCGCTGGGGCCCCTTCGGGACGGTCATCGCCCACCTCAGCCTCGTCCTCATCCTCATCGGCGCCCTTGTTGGCTCCAGCTTCGGTTTCCGCAACACCGGGCTTGCGGTGTCGGTCGGGTCGCGGGTCGACGTCGGGAATGGCACTGGCCTCTCGGTCGAGGCGAGGAACTTCACCGACTCCTATTACACGAACGGCAGCCCGAGCGACTACGCCAGCGACCTCGTTCTGTACCGGGACGGCAAGCAGGTCGCCGCCGCGACGATCCGGGTCAACCAGCCGCTGCGCGCCGGCGACGTGACCTTCTACCAGTCCTACTACGGCGCGGCGGCCGCGATCAAGGTCGTCGACGGGGCCGGCAAGGTCGTCTTCGACCAGGGCGTCCCGCTCGAGTGGACCTCGAACGACGGCAAGCGTCGCGTCGGCCAGGTCGCCCTCCCCGACACCGGGCTGACGGTCTACGTGGCCGGGGCCGCCTCGGGTGAGGTGGATCCCCGGATCCGGCCCGGCCAGATGCAACTCGAGGTCTATCGGTCCGGCAGCGAAGGCACGCCCATTGCCACCGAGATCGTGACCCAGGGCCAGCCGGCGAAGATCGCCGGGCTCGAGTTCACCTTCGTCCGGGAGCGCCAGTTCACGGGCCTGATCGTGGCCCGTGACCCGGGAGCCATCTTCGTCTGGCTCGGCGCCATCCTCCTCGTCGGGGGCGCCGTCCTCGTCTTCTACTTCCCCAACCGCCGGGCCTGGGCGCTCATCCGCCGCGGGCCCGCCGGCACCGCCGTCCACGTCGGGGCGATCGTCCGCCACGACGTCGGCTTCGAGGCCGATTTCGAGCGCATCACCGACGAGATCAAGCGGGCCCTGGCCGGGCCCAGCGCAGCCTGAAGAAAGGGCGGAGATCCACATGTTCAAGATGTCGGAGTACAGCTTCATCGCCGGCGTCCTGTCGGTCGCCCTCGCGCTCGGCTGCTCCGTGATCGCCTTCGTGGCCGCTCGCGTGATGCGCCAACGGACGGAGCTGGCCGGCGCCGGGGCGAGTGGCGGGACGGTCCAGGTCGATCGACGTGGCGGGGTCAACCTCGGCGCGTACGGCACCCTCCTCGTCTACCTCGGCCTCGCATTCCTGACCGCGTCGCTCATCTTCCGGACGGTCGCGACCGGCCACGGCCCGTTCGCCAACATGTACGAGTTCTCGATCGCGTTCGCCTGGGGCACCCTGGCAATGTACGCGTACTTCGAGCGACGCTATCGCGAGCGCGCCCTCGGGCTCATCGCCCTGCCGGTCGCCCTGGCCATGCTGCTCTACGCCATGACGATCCCGGCGACGATCGACCCGCTCGTCCCCGCCCTCCAGAACAACCTGCTCCTGTCGGTCCACGTCGCCGTCGCGATCGTGGCCTACGGGACGTTCAGCGTCGCCTTCGCGGCGGCGATCCTCTACCTCGTCCAGGGCGAGAACGGCCGGCGCGGCCTGCCCAGCCGCGGGCTGCTCGACGAGATCTCCTACAAGGCCGTCGTCGTCGGGTTCCCGTTCCTGACCCTCACGATCGTCCTCGGCGCCGTCTGGGCGGAGGTCGCGTGGGGCACGTACTGGAGCTGGGACCCCAAAGAGACCGCCTCTCTGGTGACCTGGCTGATCTACGGCTCCTACCTCCACGCCCGGGTCGTCCGTGGCTGGCGCGGCGAGCGAGCCGCCTGGCTCCTGCTCCTCGGCTTCGCTGCCACGCTGTTCACCTACTTCGGGAACCTCTTCTTCGGTGGTCTGCACAGCTACAGCGGCCTCAACAACCAGTGAGGCCGCCAGTCGACAACAACGGCCTCTCGCTGACGTGGGAGGCAGGAGGTCCAGGATGGAAGCGCGCGCCGTGACCGCCACCAGCGGCCGAACGGCCGGGCCGGGCCAGAGCCGGAGCGCCACGCTCGCGATCATGGGCGTGACCGCGGCGATCATCGCGGCCGTGGCCTTCATGGTGAACCAGCCCGCCGCAGGCGCCCAGGGTGTCACGTCCGTCACGCTCACCGGCGCGGCGGCCGGCGAGCCACCGACCGTCGGGAAGCAGGCGCCCGATTTCGTGGCGACTACGATCGACGGGAAGGCCATCAGGCTGAGCGATTTCAAGGGCAAGCCCGTCTGGCTGACGTTCGGGGCGAGCTGGTGCCAGCCCTGCCGGGCGGAGAACCCCGACATCCAGGCCGCCTTCCTGGAGTTCGCAGACCGCGGTGTCATGGTCCTGGCAATCTTCATCTCCGAGAACGCCCCGGCCGTCAGGGACTACGCCGACCGGGTCGGGCTGACCTACCAGAAGGTCGCCGACCCGGACACGCGGATCGCTTCCAAGTACCGGATCATGGGCATCCCGTCGCACTACTTCATCGACAGCTCCGGCGTGCTTCGCCTGATGAAGATCGGCAGCCTTGACCCGGCCGCGATGGAGGCGGCGTTGCGGGTGATCGTCAGATGACGAACAGCGGGGCGCCGATCGAGCGATCCTCCCGGGGCAACGTCGAACCGCAGGCGGCCGCCCGCGCGGCGGCCCAGACGCAACCCTCTCCACCGCGACGCGGGATCCGATCGCTGCTCGGACTCCCCTTCGCCCCGTTCAGGAACCTCGTTCGGCGCGCTCGCCGGACCCGACGGGGCATGCTCCTCCTGCTCTTCCTCGTCGCCGGGATCGGCTCTGTGGTCACCGTTGGGAGCGTCGCCGCGATCAGCTGGACCGAGACAGCCGACTTCTGCGGCCGCTGCCACACGATGGGCCCCGAGCTCAAGGCCCACGAACTGTCACCGCACCGCGAGGTCGCCTGCGCCGAGTGCCACGTGGAACCGGGCATCGCCGGTTGGGTCCGGGCCAAGGTCAATGGGACGCGTCAGCTGGTCCAGCTGCTCACCGGCACCTTCCCGGAGCCGATCCCGCCACCGGATCATGGGGACCTGCCGCCGACCAGCAAGACCTGCGTCCGCTGCCACGCCGTGGACCAGCTGGTGGCCAACGGCGGGCCGGTGAAGCTCATCCTCCAGGCGCGCTACCGCAGCGACGAGGCGAACACCCGCGACACGATCGCCCTCGTGCTCCGCCCGGCGGGGCTGGGCGGTACGACCGCGATGCGCGGCGTCCACTGGCACATCGACTCGGAGGTGGAGTACATCTCCTCCGACCCGCGAGCCCAGACGATCGATTGGGTCGGCATCAGGCACAGGGACGGCACCACGGAGGAGTTCATCGCGTCGTCCCAGGTGGGCACGAGCACGGACGTCCAGCCCGACATCGACCGCCTGAAGTCGACCGAGCGCGAGCGACGCATGGACTGTATCGACTGTCACAACCGGATCGGACATGGCATCCCGAGTCCCGACCGGGCCATCGACGACGCGATCGAGAGCGGCCAGATCGACCAGAAGCTGCCGTTCATCAGGCGCGAGGGCGACAGGCGGCTCATCGCTGACTACACGTCGCTGGCCGAAGCCGACTATGCGATCGAGGGGATCCGGGATTTCTACGCGGGACAGTATCCGCTCGTGGCCAGGATGAAGGCGCTGGAGATCAACGCGGCGATCGCCAGCCTTCAGGGGATCTACCGGGTGCTCGCCACGCCGGAGATGCGCGTGACAGCGGCAACCTATCCGAACAACCTTGGACACCAGAGCGCTCCGGGCTGCTTCCGCTGCCACGATGGCGCCCACTACAAGGTTCTGAACGGCGCCATCACCAAGGACACGATCTCGTCGGCCTGCGCGACGTGCCACACGTTCCCGCAGATCGGCCCGACCCTATCCGGCGTGCTGATCGGACCGCGGCCGGCCACCCACAGCGATCGGCTGTGGGTCTTCAGCCACAAGGCCAGTGCCTCGACACTGGACCCGGCGGGGACGAGCTGCGGCGCCTGCCACACCCGGACCTACTGCGAGAACTGCCACAAGACCGCCGCGGTCAAGGTGCCGCACGACGGCATGGTCTACAACCACGCCGCGGTGCTCCAGAAGGCCGGCGTCCAGGCCTGCGCCTTTTGCCACCAGCCGGCCTACTGCGCCCAGTGCCACTCGAACCCGGTCCTGCCCGACCCGTTCCCGGTCCTGACCCCGGGTCCGTCACTCTCGCCGTAGGCGATCAATGGGTCGAACGGCCCGGGGAGAACATGCTCGATGGCTTGCCGTAGATCCGATGCCCGGTGCGTAGATTTGAGCGAAATCTCCGAACGTGGAATGAGGGCTCCGTGGTGACAATCCAGGGTTCGCGAGCGCCAGCCCGTCACGAGTGGATGAGCATCCACGAGGCGTCCGCCCTCATCGGCGTGTCTTCCGCGACGCTCCGCCGCTGGAGCGACGCCGGCGATGTCAAGGCCTTCACGACGCCCGGTGGACACCGTCGCTTCTCGCGCGCGGCCATGATCGGGCTCCTGCCCGCGGACCGACGCGGCCGCCCGAACCTCGAGTGCCTGGGTGAGACACCCGAGCGTATGGCGCGCGTCTATCGCCGCGACCTGCTCGGCGCCGCGCAGTGGGCACCCTGGATCGGTCAGCTCGGCAGGGAGGACCGCGCTGCCTTGCGTGAGTACGGCCGACGGATCGCCACCGCCCTGCTCGGGTTCTTCGACGCCCCCACCGCGGGTGAGTGCGAGGCGTTCATCGCGTCGGCCGAGGCGGCCGTCATCGAGTGCGGTCGGATCACCGGCGCGCGCGGCGTGGAGACGCGCAAGACCGTCGAGGCCTTCCTGCGTTTCCGGATGCCGTTCATCCACGAACTCGCCGGCGTCGCTCGGCGTCGGGGGCTCGACACGCCCGCGACGACCGAGCTGCTCGAGACCGCGACCGAGGCATTCGATCGGCTCCTGATCGCCGTGATGCGTGGTCACGAGGCCACGGCCCGGATCGAACCCCCGTGCGCCATGGCCGCACCGCCCGAGTGCAGTTCGACGGCGCTCGAGGTGGCCCACGCATGACGCTCGCGATCGCCGCATCGACCCACAGCCTCGGCGCGCCACCCGCCACCGTCGTCGCCCTCGTCGCCCACGCCCGCCGGGTGCCGAGCGGCCGGCGCGAGGCCTTCGCGGCGGAGCTTGCGACGCTTGAGCCGAGCGCGGGCATGATCGTCGTTCACACCTGCCATCGCGTCGAGATCTACATCGCTCCCGACTCGTACGGGGACCGGCCGTCGCCGGAGCTCCCGACGGGAGGCGAGCGGCTCACGGACATGGACGCGGCGCGCCACCTGATCTCGGTGGCCTGCGGGCTCGACAGTGCCGTCCTGGGCGAGGATCAGATCCTCCACCAGCTCCGCGAGACGATCGCCGCGCAGCATGCCCTGGTGCCTCTCGACCCGGTCCTGGAGCGTCTCTTCCAGGTCGCCCTTCGTGCCGGCCGCCGCGCCCACGCCTGGTTCGCCGGCTCACCTCAATCGCTCGCCGACGTCGCCCTCGACCGGATCGCCCGCGGGGCCGGGCCGCTCGAGGGCCGGACGATCCTGGTCGCCGGGGCAGGCCGGATGGGCCGGCTCGCGGTGCTCGCGGTCGGTCGCCGTGGCGCCCACGTGATCGTGACGAACCGGACTGCCGAGCGCGCCTCGGCTCTCGCCCACGAGTTCGGTGGACGGTCGATCCCGTTTGACACGGACGATGTCCTGCCCCCGGTCGACGGCGCGATTGTCGCGCTGTCCGGGACCTGGCATCTCGGCGCGGGAGATGCGAGGAGGCTGGCGGCGGGCGGCGCGGTCGTCGTCGACCTGTCCTCGCCGTCCTCGATCCCGGACGAGGTTCAGGCTCGCCTGGGCGAGCGGTTCGTCTCGGTGGACGACCTGGCGAGCGGCCCGGAATCGGAGCCGCACGATCGCATCCGCGGCCGGCTTGAGGGCCTCGTCTCCGAGACCGGACGGGAGTACTGCCGTTGGCTGCGGACCCGCGACGCGGTGCCGACCATCCGGGCGATGGCCGAAACGGCCGAGGGACATCGCCGCGAGGAGCTCGCCTGGCTGCTGCGACGCCTCTCGGACCTCCCGATGGAGGACCGCGAGCTCATCGAGCAGATGAGCCACCGGCTGGTGGCGGGGATCCTCCACGCGCCCTTCGCGGCACTCAGCGCGGACACGAGCGGGGGCCTGGAGCGCGCCGCCCGTGACCTCTTCAGGCTGTGAATGCGGTGGGTCCACTCCGACTGGGCACCCGGGCCAGCGCGCTCGCCCTCACCCAGTCGGGCACGATCGCGGATACGCTCCGCGCTCTTGGCGTCCCTGTCGAGCTCGTCACCGTCCGGACGCTCGGCGACCAGCGCCCGCCCGATGCGACCTGGGGCGAGGGAGCCTTTGTCGGGGCGCTCGAGCTCGCCCTGCTCGAGGGCGAGGTGGACCTCGCGGTCCACAGCGCGAAGGACGTCCCCACGACGGAGGACCATCGCCTGACGATCGCCGCCTACCCGCAGCGGCAGGATCCGCGCGACGCCCTCGTCGGACGCGAGCCCGGCCTGACCCTCGACACGCTGCCCGTCGGCAGTCGGGTGGGCACGGACAGCCCGCGCCGGACCGCGTTCCTCCGGGCGCGCCGGCCAGACCTGTGCGTCCATCCGCTCCATGGCAACGTCGACACGCGGCTGCGCTGCCTCGATACGGGCGAGACCGATGCGCTCATCCTGGCAGTCGCGGGTCTCACCCGATTGGGGTTGGCCGGTCGGATCGGGATGGTCCTGCCGCCCGACGTCGTGCCGCCGGCACCCGGCCAGGGTTCGCTGGCGGTCCAGTGCCGGGCGGACGACGATCTCACCCGGTCGTGGGTCTCGCAGCTCGACGACCCCGCGACGCGGGCCACGGTCGAGACGGAGCGGGCATTCCTCCGCGCGAGCGGCGGCGGTTGTCGAGCCCCGATCGGCGCCCTCGCGCACGTCGAGGGGGACCAGATCGTCCTCGTCGGCGGCTCGGCCGGAATCGAGGCGCTCGGCGACCGGGCACTCGCCGGGCGTCGCCCCACGGTCGCCTGGGGCGATGCCCGGGGCCCGGTCGCGGATCGGGTCGCGATCGCCGCCGGTCTCGCAGTGCGCTTGAACCGCGAGCTCGCCGCGACCATGCCGGCGACCATCCGGAGTGGCGCCCCGCGTGTCCTCGTGACCCGGGCCGCGACCCAGGCCGGACCGCTGGTCGAGGCCCTGACCCGGGCCGGCATCGATGTTGTGGCGATCCCCGCGATCGAGCTTCTGCCGGTCGCCGCCGCCGGCCCGCTGGACGAAGCCGCCGCGCGACTCGACCGGTACGCGTGGGTCATCGTCACGAGCGCGCACGGCGCCGAAGCCGTGCTCGACGCCACCGGCCGCGTCGGGGCGCACCCGACCGGGGCGCGCTTCGCGGCCGTCGGATCGTCGACGACCGCCGTCCTCACGACGCGCGGGGTCCCCGTCGCGTTCACGCCGACCCGATCGAGCGACGACGGCCTCGCGGATGAGATGCCGCTGCGGCGAGGCGACCGCATCCTGCTCGCCCGGACGGACATCGCAGACGGGCGTCTCCCCGGGCGTCTGCGCGAACGCGGGGCGGTCGTCGACGAGGTCGTCGCCTACCGGACCGTCGAGGCGCCGGGAGCTTCTCGCGCGCCCCTCGCCGAGGCCTTCACCGCCGGTCCCTTCGATGCGCTCGTGTTCACGAGCGGCTCGACGGTCCGCGGCCTGCTCGCACTGCTGACCCCGCAGCAGCGGCGGGTGGCGCTCCGCTCGGTTGCCTGCTGCATCGGGCCGACGACCGCGCAGGTCGCCCGCGAGTGCGGGTTCGGTCGGGTCGCCGAAGCGCCGATGCAGTCGGCCGCCGCGCTCGCTGAGATCATCGCCGTCGCCGTCCTTCCGAAACCCCCGAACGCGGATGCGGTCGCCGCCAGTCACGAGGCCGCCCGATGAGCATCCACGACATGCCCCGCTCGATCGTCCCGGACCCGGCCCACCGGCTGCGCCGCTTCCGGCGCACGGCGTCACTGCGGGAGCTGGTCCGCGAGACGCGGCTCCACCCCCGCCAGCTCGTGGCGCCGATCTTCGTCCAGTCCGGGCGGAGGCAGCGGGCGCCGATCTCGTCCATGCCGGGGGTCTCGCGCCTGTCGCCGGACGAGGTGGTCTCCGAGGCCCAGCGGCTCGCCCAGCTCGACGTGGGCGGGCTGATCCTGTTCGGTCTGCCGGCCGACAAGGACGCGATCGGGACCGGCGCCTGGATCGAGGACGGGATCGTCCAGGAGACGCTCCTGCGCCTGCGGGAGGCGGATCTCGACCTCGTCCTCATCGCCGATACCTGCCTGTGCGAGTACACCGATCACGGCCACTGCGGACCGCTGGACGGGCACGGTGCGGTCATCAACGACGAGGCGATCCGCAGCCTTGCCCAGACCGCGGTCTCGCAGGCGCGCGCCGGAGCGGACATCGTGGCGCCGAGCGCGATGATGGACGGCCAGGTCGCGGCGATCCGGGCCGGTCTCGACGCCAAGGGCTTCGCCGACACGTCGATCCTCGCCTACGCGGCCAAGACCGCCTCCGCGTTCTACGGCCCGTTCCGTGAGGCTGCCGACTCGGCTCCCGCGTTCGGCGATCGGCGTGGTTACCAGATGGACCCGGCCAACCGCCGCGAGGCGATGCGCGAGATGGCGATCGACGTCGAGGAGGGTGCCGACGCCCTGCTCGTCAAGCCGGCCCTGCCCTCCCTGGACATCCTGGCCCGGGCGCACGACCGGTTCGACCTCCCGATCGGCGCCTACCAGGTGAGTGGGGAGTACGCCCAGATCGAGGCGGCCGCCCAGCTTGGCTGGATCGACCGCAGGCGGACCCATCTCGAGGCGAGCACCGCGATCGTCCGCGCCGGCGCCTCGTTCGTGATCACCTATGCCGCCGCGAACCTCGCGGCCTGGCTCCGCGAAGGGAACGGCTGATGGATATCTCGACGATCGTGCAGGACGGCCCTGGAGTGGAGCCGGTCGATCGCCAGGCGCAGCTCGTGGCCCGCGCCGAGGGCCTCTTCCCGGGTGGCGTGAACAGCCCGGTCCGTGCCTTTCGCTCGGTGGGCCGGGCGCCGCTCGTCCTGGAGGCCGGCGAGGGCGCCCGCGTCCGTGACGCGAACGGTCGCTGGTACATCGACTACATCGGGGCCTGGGGGCCGGCCATCCTGGGCCACGCCCACCCGGGCGCGGTCGAGGCCGTGCGCCGGGCCGCCCTGCGCGGGTTCGCGCTGGGGGCGACGTCGCCCGGTGAGATCGAGCTCGGGGAGGCGATCCGGGCGGCGCTGCCGTCCATGGAACGCCTGCGCTTCACCTCCTCCGGCACGGAGGCCGCGATGAGCGCCCTCCGGCTGGCGCGGGGCGCGACCGGCCGCGACCTCGTCCTGAAGTTCGCCGGCGGGTATCACGGCCACTCGGACGGGCTGCTCGTCGAGGCCGGCTCCGGCCTCGCGACCCTCGCTCTGCCGGGCAGCGCGGGCATCCCGCAGCAGGTGGCCGAGCTGACGGTCGTCGTGCCCTACAACGATCTCGACGCCGTGCAGCTCGCCTTCGAGCGCCATCCGGGCCGGATCGCCGCGATCATCGTCGAGCCGGTTGCCGCGAACGTCGGCGTCATCCCGCCGGCAGCGGGCTTCCTGGAAGGGCTCCGCGACGTGACCGCGGCGGACGTCGCGCTGCTCATCTTCGACGAGGTGATCACCGGCTTTCGCGTCGCCCACGGGGGCGCCCAGGCACGCTACGGGATCCGGCCAGACCTCACCGTCCTGGGCAAGATCATCGGCGGCGGCCTGCCGATCGGCGCGTACGGCGGACGGCGGGACCTCATGGCCCTCATCGCGCCCGCGGGGCCCGTCTACCAGGCCGGGACCCTGTCCGGGCATCCGCTCACGATGGCCGCCGGAGTGGCCACGCTGCGCGAGCTGCAGCCCGAGCGCTACGGTGAGCTCGAGGCGACCGGTGCGGCACTGGAGTCCGGCCTCCGCGAGGTCGCCGAGGAGGCAGGTCGGGAGGTCGCGATCCAGCGGGTCGGCGCGCTGCTCACGGTCTTCTTCCGAGCCGCGGCGCCGGTGACCTGTGCGGAGGCGTTGACCGCCGACCGCGAGGCCTTCGCCCGCTTCTTCGGCAGGATGCTCGACGCTGGCGTCCTGCTTCCGCCGTCCCAGTTCGAGGCGTGGTTCCTCTCCCTGGCCCATGGGCCAGAGGTGATCGATCAGACGATCAGGGCTGCTCGGGCGGGTTTCCGGGCATGAGCGAGCCGACGTCGACCGGGCGCGCGGAAGGTGGACCGGCGACGGCCGACCCTCGCGCGGATCGCTTCCTGCGAGCCTGCCGGCGCGAGCCGGTCGACACGACTCCCGTCTGGTTCATGCGCCAGGCGGGCCGCTCGTTGCCCGAGTTCCGCGCAGTGCGCCAGCACGCCTCGCTCATCGAGATCACCCGGGATCCCGCGCTGTGCGCCGAGGTGACCCTCCAGCCGGTCCGCCGGCTCGGTGTCGACGCCGCGATCCTCTTCGCCGACATCACCACGCCGTTCACCGGGCTCGGCGTCGCGTTCGACATCAAGCCCGGCGTCGGGCCGGTCATCGACTCGCCGATCGCCTCTTCGGACGACATCGCCCGCCTCCGGCCGTTCGACCCGGAGGAGACTGTGAGCCCCCTCCTCGAGGCGATCCGCCTGGTCCGCGCCGAATCTCCGGTTCCGCTCATCGGGTTCGCGGGGGCGCCGTTCACCCTCGCCTGCTACCTCATCGAGGGCGGGCCGTCGCGCGAGTTCCTGCGCACGAAGACGTTCATGCACGCCGAACCCGCGGCCTGGGCCGCGCTCATGGAGGTCCTCGTCGAGACGACGATCCGGTACCTTCGCGCCCAGGTCGCGGCCGGGGCGCAGGCGGTCCAGCTCTTCGACTCGTGGGTCGGCGGCTTGGGACCGCGCGACTACGCGCACCACGTCGCGCCGTGGATGGGCCGGCTCTTCGACGGGATCGCCGACCTGGGCGTCCCGCGGACTCACTTCGGGGTCGGCACGGCCGGCCTCCTGCGGCTCCAGGCGGCAGCCGGCGGCGATGTGATCGGCCTCGACTGGCGGATCACGCTGGCGGACGGCTGGGCGCTCGTCGGCGACCGGGCCGTCCAGGGGAACCTCGACCCCGCCCTCCTCCTTGGGCCCTTCGGCGCGGTGGCGGACACCACTCGCTGGATCCTCGACCAGGCGGGCGGGCGACCAGGTCACATCTTCAATCTCGGCCACGGAGTCCTGCCCGAGACCGACGCCGAAGACCTTCGCCGTCTCGTCGACTTCGTCCACGACCACACCCCCTGAAGGAGCACCCCGTGAGTACCGACGCCGTCCTCCTCATGGCCTACGGGAGCCCCGATCGACTCGACCAGGTGGAGGCCTACTACACGGACATCCGGCGGGGCAGCCCGCCGTCTCCGGAGCTGCTCGAGGAGCTCATCGGCCGCTATCGCGCCATCGGCGGTGGATCGCCGCTGTCCAGGATCGTCGAAACGCAGCGGGTCGCCCTGGAAGCCGCGCTCGGAGCGCGGGGCCGTCCCGTCGGGGTCTATGCCGGGATGCGCCACATCGAGCCACGCATCGGCCGGATCGTCGAGGAGATGGCCGCCGACGGCGTTGAGCGGATCGTGGCAATCGCCCTGGCACCCCAGCAGTCGTCGAACGCCGCCGGCTACCGGCGTGCCGTGGACGCTGCGCTGGCTGGGCTGGGTGAGGGGGCACCATCGGCCGTCTTCGTGGACTCGTCGCACGACCGGCCGCAGTTCATCGAGGCGCTCGCCGCCACCGTAACGGAGGCACTGGCACGCTTCCTGGACCCGACCCGCGTTCGGGTGATGTTCACGGCGCATAGTCTGCCCGCGCGGGTCGTCGGGGCGGGGGATCCATACCCGGACGAGGTCGCCGGGACGGCCGCACTCGTCGCCGAGCGGCTCGGCCTCACCGAGTATGCGTTCGCCTTCCAGAGCGCCGGGCGGACCGGCGAGGCGTGGCTGGGGCCGGACATCCTCGAGGAGATCCGGCGGCTCGCCGGGACGGGCGTCACCGAGCTCGTCGTCCGACCGGTTGGCTTCGTTGCCGACCATCTCGAGGTCCTCTACGACATCGACGTCGAGGCGCGGGCCGTGGCCTGCGAGGTGGGCGTCAGGCTCGAACGGGCGCGCTCGATGAACGACGACCCGATCTTCATCGCCGGGCTGGCCGACGTCGCGGCGGGCGCCCTGTCCGAAACGCAGCACGAGCCGGCGGGCGCGTCCTGACCGACCGTCACCAGAAACGAGGCCGACCATGAGCCAGCTGATCACCGATCGCCCGAGCCACCCGGGTGGACATCCTGGCGGGCATCCGAGCGGCCGTCCCGGGGAGCACCCCACCCCGGTCGGCACCGTCCGACCCGAGGGCTACGTCTACGGCCGGGCGCCGATGCTCGTCTACTGGGAGACGACCCTCTCGTGTGGCCTCGCATGCCGGCACTGCCGGGCGACGGCGATGCCGGACCGGGACCCTGCCGAGCTGACCACCGAGGAGGGCCTCGCGCTGCTCGACCAGGTGACCGGGTTCGGACGGCCGTACCCACACATCGTGTTCACCGGCGGTGATCCCCTCCGCCGTCCCGACCTCGAGATCCTCGTCGCGGCCGCGACCGAGCGCGGGATCGGTGCGTCGCTTGCCCCGGCGGTGACCCCCGACATGACGATCGAGCGGCTGGCGGCACTGAAGGCGGCCGGCATCCAGACGATGTCGCTCAGCATCGACGGCTCGGACGCCGCGCGCCACGACGGGTTCCGCGGCGTGCCGGGCACGTTCGACATGACCATCCGGGCGGTCGAGTGGGCCCACCGGCTTGATCTGCCGCTGCAGATCAACACGCTCGTGACCGACGAGACGCTGCCCGACCTGCCTGCGGCCTACGAGCTCATGACGGGCCTCGGGATCATCCGCTGGAGCCTGTTCTTCCTCATCTCGATGGGGCGGGGCGCGAGCCTGCGGGAGATCGGTCCGGCTGACTCCGAGCGGCTCAACCACTGGCTGTACGACCTCTCGAAGACCTCACCGTTTCAGATCAAGACCACCGAGGCGACCCACTACCGCCGCGTCGCGATCCGGCGGATGACCAGAGAGGGCCTGGACGCAGCGGCCATCGCGGCGACGTCGGTGGGGCGTGGGTTCGGGGTCCGGGACGGCAACGGCATCGTGTTCATCGCCTACGACGGGTCCGTGCAGCCGTCCGGGTTTCTCCCCGTCTCGACCGGCAACGTCCGCACGAACGACCTGGTCGAGCTCTACCGCACGCACCCGGTGTTCACGAGCCTGCGCGACGTCGCCTCGTACAAGGGTCGTTGCGGGCGCTGCGAATACGTTCAGGTGTGCGGCGGATCCCGGGCCCGGGCATTCGCCTGGACCGGCGATGTGCTGGAGGCCGATCCGCTCTGTCCGTTCGTGCCGCCACTCGCCGGCACCCCGGAGCAGTGAAGCCGGGCGCGCCACCTTCCCTCGTGATGCCGCGCCGGCGATCCCGCCCTGGCTGCCCATGAACCGCTTCTCAGCGCCGCTCATCTCGCGTCGTCTCCGGTCATCTCGCGTCGTCTCGCCCGTCGTCGCGGTCCGCGTGATGCTGGGCAGCATCGATCCTCGACCCCACCGAGCGCGATCGCCCGCTCAGACCGCCGATCCAGCGTGACACCGCGCACGGTCGGCCGGATGCTCATTCCTGGCCGCATCGTCCGCCCGCCGCACCGCACGTGCGATCCCCCCCTGCAGCGCGTTGCCTCCGCACCGGATCGCCGCCATCACCGGACATGGTTCGGCCCCCGGCGGGGCCGGGGGCCGAAGACGTGCGGCGCGGTGATCGCCTAGTTGAGCAGTCCCTCCTGGGTCAGCCAGTTCTTCGCGACGGTCGCGATGTCCTGGTTGTTGACGGCGACGTCGACGAGGAGCGCCTGGAAGGCGGCCTTGTCCGGCACCTTGGCGAGGAAGTTGTCCCGCACGAGCGGCGCGATGTTGTCGGCCGGCTGGGTCTTGAGGTCGTCCGTCAGCTGGACGAATCCGAACTGCAGGATGGCTGGCTGGGTCGAGCAGAGCCAGGCGAAGTCGATCGTCCTGGCCTGGAGAGCCTGGGCGATCGGAGCGTCGCACGCCGCGAGCGCGACGCGTTGCGCGGGTGGGTAGGTGATGCCGTACTGCTTGAGCGCGCCCGAGCAGAGCGGGTTCGTGTCGCAGTCAGGCGGGAGGCCCCACTTGAGCTTGGTCTGAACCGCCGCGAGGTCGCTCATCTTCGTGAGGCTGTACTGGGTCGCGGTGTCCTTGCGGACGGCGGCGGCATTCTGGTCCTGGGCAGGGGTGAAGCCGAAGACCTCGATCCCGCCACCCTTCGTC
>JADEYI010000772.1_pt1 | contig 35484 bp, 50 predicted proteins | sample 8542331 | NCBI WGS metagenome assembly JADEYI01 (sample SAMN16510988, study PRJNA670497) | mine drainage metagenome | isolation source: biofilm near Copperflume 1 | place: Germany: Marsberg coppermine Kilianstollen | collected 2018-02 | reverse complement strand
CAGCTGCGCCCGTACGCACGTGACAGGGGTCCCCCCCGGGGTCTCCTGTTTTGCGTTCCTTCTTTCTTTCTTTCTTTCTTTCTTTCTTATACCAGACCCTGTATTGGATATTAACATCAGTGTGTACTGCACTCCAGCTGGAAGGGGCGGTTAATTCCCATTGCATAGTCACTTGCGCAAATGCCATCCCACGTTGCAAAGCACTAGCCTCACATTTCTGAGCGATGGGTAGGCTGTGCAAATATCCCACTACCTGAAGTCTTCTTTAGTCAAGCAAGATGGTGGGATCCTTGCTGAGACGCATGGGGTTCTCCAGACCCAGTCCAAGTTCCAATGACTACGAAGCCCTCCTAACAGAACAGGTCCCAACTTACCGTGAGATTGACGAGGAAAGCTCGTACGGGAATCTGATGGCCCTGCACAGCGCCCATAGCAGAGCCAAGAGATCCTGGCTTATTCTTGATGCCACTGGCAAAATCAGCCAGCGCAGGGTGAGATCATCGACAGGAATTCCGAATTCATGCTTGCAAACGACACATGCACAAGCACATTTGCAACTTCATTGTGATCCAGCTCAATGGCGTCCTGAATTGACATGTGGACAGGTGGACAAGCATGAGCTGTGCATGCGCCTGTCTCTTCCTGTGCGAGACCTGCGGATCCTGGACCCTGCTGTGATGACGTCCCAGTCGCCATCCTCCATCTTCATCCGAGACAACGCAATCATATTCAACATTGAGAGCCTGAGGATGCTCATTCAAAAGGATGAGGTACCGACAGCACCAAGATTTCATGCACTTGCATATATCTGAAGACGAATTTGCATTTGGGGGCATGACCCTTGATTGTGATGTCGCCAGGTGATACTGCTGAGCTCGCCTGTGGCTGGACAGTCGCTGACTGCATCCACATCCCCAACGCCCAACGATACCTTTGTTCAAGAGCTGGCCTCCTTGCTGGACCCAGTTGAGGCAGCCATTGCCCACCACAGCTCCAGGGTGGAGACATTCCTGCCCTATGAGCTCAGGGCTCTTGAGCACGGCCTAGCGACCGCTGTGAGATCCTGGGAGGTGGAGACTCTGGCGCTCGAGAAGCGGACGTTTCCAATTGTGAAGTCGCTCTTGAACAAGGTGTGCATTTTGTACCTGCCCTGCTCCACTTGTTGGCATTTGTTATTGTTTGTGGCCTTGTGTAATGCGTACCTTCATCTGATCTGTGCTGCGCATTGCAGCTGTCAAGGCACGAGCTGGGGAAGTTGAGGAGCTGCAAGGTTGCCATTCGCAAGATGCTGGGCCGATTGGTCATTGTCCGGAAGGTACATCTGTCGTTCTCAACATTCTGCAGAGCAGCTGACATGCGTCAATTTACCGAAGAAAGCTGAGCTACAGATCAGACGACCTGCAAGTAGCCTTCTATGTGGCATGGCAGGCTCTGCAGGACATATTGGATGATGACGAGGACATTGCTGCCATGTACCTGGGCCGCAAGGCTGCGGCAAGGGAAGCTGCAGCCGCGCGCTCTGACACTGGCGGGGATGCGACCCAGAATGCATCCCAAGATGATGAGCTGCTGGTGGCAGAAGCTCTGGTGCATTCCTGTTGGCCCGATACACCACCTTTCCTGCTTCCGAAATGAGGTTGTTCGATGCTCAAAATTGCTAATATTCTCAAGTTCGACTGTGCAGAGTGAGGAACCTGCGCAGCGCCAGGGACAAGGGCCGCAGCAGCGTGTTGCCATAGCTTCTGATCGCACAGTGTCAGCCCCACCGCCATCTTTTGGGACTCAGGTACCCTCAAACGCAGCAAAGCCCACCCAATATCACAATGTGCTATCTGAATTCAGACACACCAGAATATGTGCGATGCCTCTGATGGTGCTGCACAGGAATCGCAACCAACAGAGCTGTCTAGTGCACCATCAGCCCCAGCTTCCCAGTTCCCCTCTCGTGAGCAGGTGAGGATTCTCAGCACAAGTAAATTCCCCCCGTGGGAAATTGCTACTCTTCCTTGCTGGCATACATTGACCTCAGTAACGGCGCTGGCTGCCAGTTTTGTTCAGAAGAGGAGGAGAATTTTATTCTTTGTGTGATGCAGGCTGACCACAAGAAGACAAGCAGAGCGCTGTGGGCCCAGATATCCAACATGAAGCTGGCACAGAGGCTGATCAATGCCTTGCAAGATGAAGACCTCACGGATATCTCTGCCTGCGAGAATTTGCTAGAGTCGTACTTCGCTCAGGCATGCCCTTTTCATGTCCTTCACTCTCTGCCCCTGTGAGCAAGACAAGTTCTTTGGGGCCCTGTGCACTCATTCACTCTAGCATTTTGGCTGCAGGTGGATTTCTTGATCAACCGGCTTAGCGCGCTGGAGGAGCACATGAGAAGTGCAGAGGACCAATTGGCGCTGGAGCTTGATCACAGGTGGCCATGATCTCTGTTAGGCATCACATGCTATATTTTTATGGGTCAAGAGCAACCCTGAAGCTCTGCATTTCGATGATGTCCTGCACCGTGTGTGCTGCAGGCGCAATGAGCTGGTTGCCCTGGATCTGTTCCTCACAGCTGTCGCCACCGTCTTTGCATTTGTCTCTATGGTCGGTGAGTGACACAATCCTAAGCAGCACTCCCACCCGCTGCTTCAAGCTTTGGAATTGCAGTATCCCTTCACTTTGATGCTGACCAGCATCGTCTGATGAATGAGGTCTGCCGTTGCAGGAGGGCTCTTTGGCATGAATTCACCTCTGCCAACCTGGTTCCAGCAGTCCATGGTGCGTTTGCACTCCCTCACCCATGCAGGTTTCATCTTGTGCTGGGTATCACGCGCACACAATCACAGATCAGGTTGTGGAAGTCTTACTGCTGATGCCAATGCAGGCTGCTTTCCCATTGACATGCTTGGTGACATGCATCATTGGTTTGTTGTCTTTCATTGGTGCGTCATCGCCTCTCCTCTCACTCCTGAACTCTTCCAAAGGAGTTGCAAATGCCACAAAATTTTGCATGTCTTTGTATATTTGCAGTTGTTTATGCTCTGCAACAGAAGATATTCAGGCGACAAAGTGCATGATATGACAGGCTTTGTGATCTATGCCCGCTGGAAGCGACTGCTATTCATCCCGGATCTACGCTTGGACCAAGCTGGACAAGTGCGCGAAAGCTAAGCCATTTTATGGTAGCAAAAAATTGCAAGAATCGCAGCAGATGACATGCAGGCCTCCTCTTGCGGGAAGGCCAAATATTACATTGATAGCACATACTGAGACAGTCAAGGTTTCTGCACCTTGTCCTCTAACAACGTAAGGAGTGGTCACAATGCTGCCAAGTAGAACACATTGAGCCTGAATCAGGCCTGGGCATATGCATATCTATGGCTAGAAAGCATACAGGATGGTGTATGGTTGGAGCCACATGCACCTTTATTTATTAGTCGCATTGATGAGATCAATTTGCAATTGCAATTCCCTTGACTCATCTCAAAGTCATGGACAGGCCTGAAATTTTCAAAAAGCGCTTCCTGAAATCCTAGAAAATTCTCATAGAACGCATATTATATAATTCTGGGACACTTTCTGCTGGATCTTTGCCCGTTATAAGGTTCAGCGGAAAATATAGCGTTGCAGCATTGATTATGCTTCCTCCTATCTAATCTACACTTGCATGACATTCAGGTCGGGAACTCTCAAAGGTAATCCAATGAATTTGAGGCTCCAGATGCAAAACTAATACACTCTGAAGCACCGCTGAAGCGGTGCACATGGCCTTCAAAGAGACAGCCACTGAGAAATATACACTGGTTTTTGGCTGACCGGGGTCATATGCGGAACACTCGGATTGTGCGGGACCTGGCTCGGCACAGCGGGCAGCGCACGAGGTTGATGGCACAGTGCTCGCAGACGCACATGTGGCCGCACGCCTGGAACACCGTGTCTGCCTCCCTGTCTATGCACACCGAGCACAGGTCGTGCTCCCGAATCCTCTCCTCGCCATTGACTTCAACTCCTGCCCTGGCAGCTGCACGCCCGTTTGCATGGGCGCCATTCTGCTGCTGCATTATCCTGCGCCTCCGGGCCTCTGCATCCAGCCTCTTCCTGCAAATGCAGGATATCCTGTTTCTGAGTTTGCACATCTAACTTGCACATCCATTCATTTGAAAAGGGGTGGCACGGCAGGCACGGCACAATGGAGGCCAAAACTAGATATGGTTCACACACGGAGACTGGATTGCATTTGAGGACATGTCTCCTGTGCCTTTTCTGAATGTGAATTTGTCTATTGTCTTGAGCTCCCTAGCAACCAATTCATTATTCATCATTTCATTTGGGCAGGCCATATCACCTGGACGCACATCGTGGGCAACACATGATACGGCGGACAAGGAGGTTTCTCGTGCAGGAGACGCAGATTGGAGCTGACCTGAGTTTGCGGCGGTGGAGGAATCTGCAGGCGCCCTGGACGGCCTTGATGGTGACGAGGATGGCTCCCGCGCCAATGAAGCAGTTGGCCACCCACTTGCACACGTGGGACACCCTGTTCAGGGATGCCACAATCTCTGGCAGCTTCTCGTACGACAGGATGAACGGCCCACCGTCCTTGGGCGCCTGTGCCATGGGAAAACAACAGATCACAAGCCTGACAGCCCTGACAGCCCAAAAGAGCTATGCAAGATTGCAGCTGTTGTTGCAAATGCACATACTACTTTTTTGAATGCCATCCAGACCAAGGTTTTAGACATTCCTGGCCTCTCTTTGGCCCTAGCATGCTCTAAATTTTGCTTGGCTTGGCTTCAAATCAAAAAAATGAGCCAGGCCAGGCCATATCACCTGCACCTTTGTTTCCCACATCTGTCTGACAACTTCCATAGACCACAGTTTGCTGCACACATTATCTGGGCAGGCTACAATTAGTTGCTCTTCAGAGCCAGCAAAGCAGATGTTCTGGGAGGGGGAGGGGCCTTGCGCGCGCTGACCTGGAGGACTAGGACGGAGCCGCCGGAGCCGAGGGGGATGGCGCCCTTGCAGGCGGCGCCGTCAGCAGAGGAGGCAGCGAGCTCTCCGATGGCGGTGATGGTGGCGCCGACTGGCAGGATGTGCTCCTTGTGGCGCTGCCCCAGCACTCGCCAGCCCATCAGGTGGTCGATTGCCCGCTGCGACACGCTCTTCTCCGCCGGCGTGAACAGGTCCCCTGCACTCTCCCCACATCCCCACCTCAGTGAGCCCCTCACGGGCTCCCATGTTATCCATTTCAAACGTTCCAGGGCTGCTAGAACCAGGAACGCCAATCTGCAGACATGAACCAGCACATGAAAAGAAATCTCGTTGCCAAAGATGGCGCTGCTCCCTCTCCTCTGCAAGAATTTGCACATGACGCACCCATGAAGGCCCAGAGGCTGACTGAGCGAGCAGCACTCAAGATCCGCCCTGTATGTGTCCATGTTGGGTGCGCTAGCCACTGCTGATCAGAGCTCTATGCTAATGAGAATGGATTGCTGCGCTTGTTCTTATGATCTGTGCTCTAGATGACCCATAGCAGCTCATAAAGACAACCTGGGAAGTCCTCTGCATGGGAGTGGGGGTGGAATCACACCGGCCAGTTCCAGGTGGAGTCGGCGCGCCAGGCGGCTCTGAACGACGGGCAGGCGCGCATGGGAAGCATCTTCAAGGCACCAGGGCGACTCCCGCCACGTCTGCCGCACGACATGCTGGTCACGCACCCACTCCCCGCTGTTTATCTGCCGCAAGAACTGCTGCTCCTCCTTCACCTGTCCCAACATGAACCTGTTTTTTAAAAATTTCCTGAGAATTCAGATAAGAAACCAGGTCTGAGACATACTACTCTGAGCACGATCTCAAGGGCTTCCGCCAGTCACAGTTCGTTACAGAGTGACTGGCCCTTTTCCTGCCATGAAGCGTCAGCAAGGCCAACAAAGTGAAACGCTCTGGTAGTGCCCAAACCTCTGCGATGGCAGCGGTTCTGCCGGTCAACTCGCATTTTAGTGGGGCCTCGGTCCATACTTTCCCGCTGACAGCTACTAGAACGGGCACTTGCTTCGCCTTGCCTTTCAGATCTGCTGGTTAGCATGACAGGCTTGGATCGAATGGACACCACAAGTAAAGCCAAAAAATAATGTCTCTGATCATTCACCTTGGAGCCATAGCAAGCACGTGTATCTGTGATGCACGACGAGCAGATGCTTGCCTGAGATCCTGTCAATCTTTTCGACAGTCTCCAATTGGGCTGCTTCCCTTCCCTTTCTCCAAGCTAACAAATGTATGGCGCCTCCAACAAGAGAACTAGCAACGCCACACCAAGATACGAAGTGGGTCCCGTCAGCCATCAAGCATGCCCTGAGACTTGCCCTGTGCTTCAGACATCGTAGGCCATGAACTGCAGGTCCGATGTTGACAACATAGTAACAAAAAACACAATTTTCGGGTTGATGTCCTTTCTTTACATAACATGTGTACCCAGGACCAGATTTCTATGGACATGAAGACCAATAGCTGACTCACCGCAAGCCTTTAGAGGGAGGATAGATTAATCTGGACCCGTTTAAACCCGTTAACATCTTAGGGGCACAGCGCTTCCAAGGCGCTTCCAAGGACCTTAGTACTTTTTCGAGAGTGAGCATGCAAGTATGAACTGATTTAGAGGAAGATGGGGTGCGCACTTTTATGTTTTGTAGTATTGTAGCAAACTAAGGCCTGCCTTGAGGCATGCGCATGCAACTATCCAGCGTGCACGTGACTCGCAGTCACGTGAGAGATAGTCACGTGAGAGCTTGCTTGCATCAGATATGAACAACATAGTTTGCGAATTCGAATTTCTTTCAAAAGTACTGTGTCAACAACCTAAAGATCTCGATCGGTTCTTCAGCATCTCGGGCACTCAGCTGGCCATACATGGCAAATCAAGACCTCGAGCACTCAATCAACATGATATAATCTCAGAAGGCCATGTGCATCAAGCATACTCCACATCATGGAGCAGTATACAATGCCACCAGGCCCGCTCGCAGTCACTTTCAGTCGTCGAATCACACACGTTGTCAGCCCTGTATTTTCAACTTCAGGGACCAGTGACACCACCACGAGTAATGGCTCACACTGCGGCTCAGAAGCAGCCGTCAACGCCGCAGACAGCATATTCCACATCGTCACGCGTGACCGGGACCGCCCAGCGGCCGAGGTGCGCAGTGAAGTTGGTGCAGCGCACGACGCCGTGGCTGAGGCCGTCCCCTTGGGCCACGTCGGGGAAATCGATGATGGTGACGCTGCCGCCGCCGGTGCGGAAGAGGGAGAGGTTGGACGGGCCCAGGCCCAGGCAGTGGCAGAGCATGGCGGAGATGAGCGGCGAGTGAGTAACCACGGCCACTGTCTTGCCGCCGCCCCTGTGGCAATGCTCCTGCAGCTGCGCCCACGCGTCCGCGCTGCGCTGCCAGAACGCCCCCAGCTGCTCCGCCGCCCCCGCCACATCCACTCCCACCTGCATGCAATACCAGTAAATCAGCCACACCTGCATATGTGGCTGCAGATGCGAGCAATCTAGCCTCCACTGAGGACGGTGCACTGCTCCCCCCCATGCAGGGTGGTGCCATGGGGTCAGCAGCCCACCTCAGAGGCATTCCTGCCTTCCAGGCTGCCCCAGTCGCGGTTTCTGAGGCTTCCCAGCGCCTCCACCGACGGGAATGGGAAGCCAGCAAGCGCCTGCAGGTCTGCGATTGTCTGTGCGTTCTCTGTGGCTCGTTCGACTGGGCTGCTGAAGATCGCATCGATCTGCGTGCACGTCAAACGAAATGTCAGCATTGCAGCAGGGCACCAGGTAAATAAAAAGCACGTGTAGGCTTTCCCCCATAGTATTTACCCATTGTTGAAGGTAGGCCCACCTGGATATCCATGAGGAGCTCGGCAGCTTTCTGGCCCTGGACTCTGCCCAAGGTGCTGAGGGGGTCGTTGCGCGTCCCCAGCAACGTTCCCTCCTTGAAGCCCTCCGCCACCCCCACCCTCACAAGGACGAGGCGGCCATTGCCCGGCTTGGCAGCTCCAAAAGGGGAGCCTGGCGCCTGCATGGAAGTCATCACTCTGGAGCCCACAGCTCTGCTATATGCTCTACACAGGGTTTGTGAATATGTCATGTTTGCTGCACACTCAGCATATTCGTGCAAGGTGCGCCTGCCTGATTTATGCGGTCGATGACGCGTGTGGGAGGGTTGTCCCCATTTGGCTGGAAGTCAATGACGCTGGTTGCAGCGTTTGTTTGAGTCAGGCGCCTGAAGAAGGTCGGCGGCAGTCCCAGGGCAGTGTTCAGCAGTGCCTGATTGACGGCATTGTGAGCCACGACCAGTGCGCTCCTGACATCGTCCACCCCAAGAATCTGCTGCCATGCCAAAGATGCGCGGTACCAGAGCTCCCTGCAGATAGAACCGAGGAGTCAATTGCCGTGCAGGAAGAGAGTGAAGGGTTGCAGAGCTATAGTGAAAGCACATGCAGGAGAGTCTGTGCCCTTGTGGGACACCATTGGTGCGGTACAGAAAGTCTTGAGTAGAAAGAAGACAAGAGATATACCTGACAGGAGCTTGGCCGTTGATCATAAACTCTGCTGCATCTTTCTGCCATTGTTTGTACTGATCACCATATCTGGCTTTGCCTTCATGCTTCAATAGCCCCTGTGACAGGTATGGCCTTTCAGTGTTTCCGGTAGATGGATCAGCAGTGGCAAGTTTTGGTCAAGAGCGCTGTGCATGCTACAGGTGCAGCCTTCAAAGGAATGTGAGACAAGGACAGAGATACAGCGCCCCTACCTGAAACGAGTATAGATCGATCTCCCGAAGAGAAGGCAGAACCGCAACAGGCCCCTTGCGGCTGCCCCAAATGATCTGCGCAGTCTGATCTGCACGTTGTAGGGGACTGTGGAAGAGCATATCAAAGGTGTCGTCTTTCAACTGCGAGCAAATGTATTTTGGTGCTCACCAAAATTTCTTTATTCACTCCTCATCTCTGGCTAGACTGCAGGAAAGGTTAGCCAAAAATTCTGCAAAGCCATGTCAGACTGTGGGCTTGCACCCTGAAGTTCTGCGCATCGCACCATCTGTTGTGTTGTCTCGGCTTGTGATTCCCCCTTTTTGGTAAGCACGGATATGTCTGAGCTACCCTGAATGCGGCCTTCTGCATTCCATGTACTTTGCCCGTGTCTTACCAAGATTACCCTCTTTGCCTCCTTGATGGGGGGTAAGGGAATCGGTGACGAGTCCAGTCTGTCATTCAAATCAGTGAATTGGTCCACCTCTGTCCAACAGTACTCCTGCTTTCGTACATCTGTCTCGACGATTGCTGCAGAGCACATGGGCCTGCCGGCTTTCCCAACGAATTTCTTCGGTTTCAATGCTGGAGAGTTTCTAAATGATGGACACGTGATGATACATGGACAATAAGATCGGCCATGATGAACTATGCTTTGTAGCTTGACAGACGCTGTAGCCATGCTTATACTTTAGCTTTCATGAAACTGATCAGTGATGATATACCTGCTACGACTTAGATCGCTCTGTTACTTATCCGATGACATTAACAGCATGTCGCCTTTACAAACGACCAGACATTGACGAACTGATCCTGATAACCCTCAATGGCCAGATTTGGCTCCTGTGAAGGCAGCATGCATGATCCTCCCTGCCAACAGGAGGCATCATGCATGCACAATACTAAGCAAGGTGTTCGACTTTGTTCGACAGTGTTCATTGTTCTGCAATACAACAAACAGTTTCAAAGCATTCTTATGACTAGACTTTGCTGCAGTTTTGGTTGCGGCCCACAACTTGTTCAACACCATCATCCGGTCACCGCCAGTCGGCGACGGTCCCACTCTTTCAAAGTAAGTTACTAGTTGAAAGGTCTGTGCTAAGTACCCTTGCCACCAGTCCCGCAGCTCTGTGCATAGTGGGTGGGCCACAGGTCCCCCCAGCGCGCCTTCCTGGCCAGTCTGTACCCTGCCGGGCCTAGCCACGTCCGCTTGCCTGAGCTGGCAACCACCTGCCGCACAAGGGCGCCCTCCCCTCCAAGGCGCCTGGGTATATCCTGCTTCCGGCCTCCCACCCTGTCTCCCTGTTGCGGACTGCCGCCGAGCCACCTCTGATTCAGCTCCTTCCTCTGGTGGAGGGGCATCGAGGCGGTGGCCGTGCACACGTCGAAGATGATGTGCTTGCTGCGCTTGCGAGGGTTGCGGATGATGCGGCCCCACGACCAGCTGTCAGCTGCCGCAGCAGCCGCCACCTCACTGTCCACCTCAAACTCATCCTCTCCATCACCATCAGACCCATCTGCTTCTTCATTTACTGCCTGTGGCTCTGCCTCGAGTGCAGCTTCAATAGCACTATCTGCATGTGCGCTTCGCTGCACGTCCCTTGAATGAATTGCGCTGCTACCTTCTCCTTCTTCATCTTCAAGGGCCTCGATGATGCTCTCACTGCCCTCTGCCAGTACATCAGGCGCATCTATGGCTACCCCTTCCGTCAGCATATCGTCTGACAAGGACTCCAAGGCATCCTCATCATCTTCATCCTCCCCAGCCTGCATCGATTGCCTGATGAGCAACTCAGTGGTCTCCTCCACAGACGGGCCCTCCTCATTGGCAGCTTCCTCCTTGGCTTGCAACCCTGCACGCCCCCAGCGACCCAATGTCAATGAGAATTCAGTGTGACTTGCGAACAATGTGCATCATGTGGGGTGTGGAATTGCCGGGGAGAACGCACAGACATACCAGGCAGTGCGAGCGCCAAGAAAGGAGGAAGGAGGAATGAAAACCAGCAGGCACAAGCAGCCTCACCATCCAGGACCTCCTGCAGCTGAGCTGCCTGGCGCATCTTGCTCTCGCTCTTGCGCCAAGAGTTGGGCGACGGCAGGTAAGGCGAATGGCTCTCCAGCTCTGCAGCGTCCTGACGGTGGCGAGAGATGCTGAGCGGACTGCCCATCTCCGGTCTGGGCTCCTTTCTGATCACTACGTAGGAGTACCGCTCGTCCTGCAAGGCACCAATTGGCCAGTGATGTAAGATTGTAAAGTACAGGGACACTTTTTGTGGATTCTGAGGACTAGTCTGAAGTATAATGCCAAGTCTATTGTCACAGAGCGTATTCAATGACCCACTGCAAAATTCAGACTTCATAATCATGCGGGGTTGCTTCAGTGTTTCAGCAGCGAGCCAAAATGACCCCATAGTACCTGATATGTGCGTGCCAGGCCACCATCTGGGCGAATTTTGGTGACGCGCTGCAATCCGCTCCTCTCGAAGCGTTGCGTAAAATGACACCAGCTCTTCGTTCCTTCCATGGGGCAGACGCCATCATGAGGGCATGGGGCCACCACATGCGCCCCCATCTTGCCACCCTCCTCTTGCAGGCTTGCTTCCAGAACCTTGAACACACGATCACGCAGCCATTTAGTATTCTTGCCACTTTTGTACAGGGAAAACTCTTGGATTCTCAGGATTTTCAAATGGGACATGACAACGCCGTCAGCAGTGTTCTTGGGACCCATATAACAGCAATCTTCAGGAGCACAAATGAGGTGCGTTCTGGTGGGAGAAAAGCACCTGGGTCCTGGCCGCCATAATGTTTGCATATCCAGTTGGCGTGCCCGGCTCCACCAAAATCATAAGATGCTTTGTGCTGGCCCACAGCGCGTCAACAGTACTCTGCCGCTCCTCTTCTGAGTCAAGCTCCCCAATGACATATGCGCCTGTTACCATGTCATACTGCCGCCCCCCCCCAGATGGCCTGAAGTTGCCAGTCAAAGCTCCTCCAGGTTTGTCCTTGTAATGCCAAATACCACAGGGAAATTGCACTCAACACTGCATTGTAAAACCAACAAGAGATGTTGATGCCTTGGTGGGCGACCTGATTGGTACCTGGTCTTGCCGCGAGATCCTCGGCCCGGTCGTTTTTTAGAGTGCCCCGGCAGCCCATAAACCCATCTGACCTGCCCTCGCTGGGAATGCTGTGCAGGCTCCTCAAGGCTGCTCTGGCGGGCAGCTTGGATGCTCTGCCCGAAGGCAGCCATGGCAGGCGATGCCTCCACAGCCAGAACATCATGGAGTGACCCATCCCAGACCTGGAGAATAAACACAACATCCTCAGTGGCTGCTCACGGTATAATCACAGCAGCAGCATCGGCTTGAAGGCTTCTGCTAGGGCAGGCGCAGACCTCTTGGGCAGCCCACACAGCGGTGCCTGGGCCGCTCCCAAAGTCCAGCATGCTGCGCGGGCGGAAGAGGGGCAGCCGCACACTCAGCTCATCCATGATGTTGTAGATCGCGGCATAGCAGCCTGGCATCCGCGATGCCACATAAGCGATAGCCTGCAGGCAAATCATCTTCATGCTGAGCAAGACAGACAATGTCAGTTTGTGAGTACATGGAGGAGGCAACTCTGTACTATTGAGTTGCCAGCTGGGCAGATGCTTGCCTGATTCTGATCATATTGAAGGTGCCCCTCGCGCTCGTTTTCATGTGCTGATCTGGAGCGATGCGGCTCTGACAGCCCGTCGGTGTCCTGCGGCTGCCCAATCTGGATGGCCTCCTCCAGGCCCAGCGCTCCAGAAGTTTTCAAGAGGCTCTGCACCTTCTGCTGCCAGCTTTCGTGCCCCTTCCTCCTCACCTGACAGATTGCCCATGAGCGTTCATCATGGGCAACCACTCAACAACATTCATGAGCCATCTGTCGCCAACAGCACAACAGAGGCATCTGACTTATTCTTGCAGAAGTACCTTGGCTGATGGAGATGGAGTGTCAAGTCCTTCTGCATCGCTATCCAGGGCTGGCAGGACCTGTACCCCGCCACGGCTGACACTGCGAGAGCGTGACCGCAGTTCATGCAAGAGGGAAGTGCTTCGCTGGCGCAGACTGCCTTTCTTGCCTGCTCCAACGCTGTCAGAAATGACTTCCTCCACACTGCTGGGGAACCTCACAACTCCATGGCTGCGGCGGCTAACAGCTGACGCTGCTTCTACTGGCAGCTCTTGAATAACTCCCTGCAGCCACATAATTAATAGGTGATGCTTTCTCATGTGCTGCTCGGCATGGCCTGCTGTTGCAGATTAGTAGCTTGTTGGCTGTGCAGGAGTTGGAGGGTGCTGGACGTTGGATGTAAATCTGATCATGTCAGGGGAACGACTCACGAGAGCTGTGATGCCGGCTGTTATGGAACGCAAAGTGACGTGTGATAGCGATTTAGCTAATGTTCCCGATCCTCCTTGCCTCCTTGCCCGATGCCAGATCTCTTGAGGAAATGACATCCAGAAAAGACCTGCTAAGACATGGCTTTGACAGCAATGCTGAGTTGCAAACAGTGACTCCCTCAATTGCACTTTGCTTTCTGATTGGTGCTCCAATGGCCCTTAAAACTGTTGCTCTCACGTAAAGTCGAACTTGAAAGAAACCAGCTTCGCAACACTAGGAAGCTGCGCATCAACATCATCAACCCCCACGAAAAGAGTTCATTCGATCATTCTTGCCGTAGATTGGGGCCGGACAACTTCTTGGTACGATCCAGACGATATCTTCGTTGCGTAAGTGGATTAGACTGCTTTAAAGGCATTGTATGGGAGAGACGTTAAAAAACGCAACTGATGAAACAATCTTGCACACAAACTCTGTCCATAACAATAAAGTAACAGATGGCTGGGAAACTGCAAAATGACTTTATCTCTGATATATCATCACGCCTTCGTGACTTGCCCATCCGCCTACCGAGAAACTTGGGAGATAATATTATAGGCACTAACAAGGAAAAGTACTTGATCAACTTGCTACAGAAGGATCCTGGTGTCTTTCTGGAGCGCTATGGGAGCGAATTAAGCCAGGATGAAAGGCTGAAGTTCCACAATTTGCGTCTTGATGACTTTGAAATTGACTTCTACCTTAAGCAACTGGAGGGTGAAGACAAGGACAAGCAATGCTTGACCCGAAATCGAAGGGTCGCTCTCATGAATCGCCTAGAAGCACAGGGAGAGTACTTTTCAGAGGTAATTCCAACATGCAGTCGTTTCGCATGTTGCACATAATGAGAACCCCCAACTTTAGCATTTATAAGCTGACATACAAAGCGCTCCTTTTCTATGCACAGGAAGCAATGAAGCATAGAGCTCCTGACCTGCACAAGCTGCACATGGGAGACGCGTCATTCAGTGCTGCTTCTGGGCCACTAGAAGAGGGGGACATGTTGAGCAGACTCGAGCGGCAGGTCCTTTACCAAGAAGAGCGCTTAGCAGCTCAGGAGGCCTCCAGGCAGAAGCAGCGGCAGGGATCAGAACAGGAGGAAGAGGAGGAAAGCTCAGAAGAAGATGAGGGCGGTGGCAGGATGGCAGATCAGGGCCAGTCCATGGGATCTCATCAGGAGGATGCTGATGATCTTGAGCAGCAGGAGGGGGCCAGCACTGCTGACCATGACAATGACTTTGAAATCTTCCTGAGTGAGATGAAGTCGAGGTTTCTGGCAGGGGGAGACAGCCAGTACATAGACTATGCAGCGGTGGATGCAGACACAAGCCTCGATGAGGACTGGGCGGCCATTGCCAATCAAGACGCCCAAGAGCGCTACTTTGACGCAGACTGACAACAATCCGAACAGCAGTAAAAACTTCTGGTCATTTACAGATTGCAATCAAGGTTAAGGGTTGTAAATTTTGCAAAAATCACATTTGCAGGAAAGAAAGTAGACGGCATCAGAATGAATGATACATAAAGCCAGCTGGCAATTTCAGATTTAACTTACAGCTTTTGTCATGAACAACCATTCAGGATGCAGCTGATGCTGTTCTAGTCATCTCAACAATAACGTCCTTAACGTCCTTGCGTCCTTCTGCTGGTCTAATGAATGGCAATCGGCAGGAGAATGATTTCCCTCCACTTTGGCACTGCAGATCCAGGCCAAGCCTGCAACCAGCAGCTCCGAGCCCGTCATGCCAGCACTGCAGCCAGCTCACAGGACAACCTAGCGATGCAAAAAATCAAACATGCGAAGCCATACAAAGTATTGCCAATGCCTTTCTGAATCGGCAGATAGGAGGGAGAGCTCACCTGTCAAGCCCCTCAATTTTGGCCTCTTGCACGGCTATACCCACATAGTGCTTGACCATGGCCACGATTGAGTCAGCATGGTCGGCGTTCATGTGAGACGCTATGGGTTGTGCAAACCCAGCCACTGGGTCCTGACCAGTCGATAAATACTCTTCAGCAGAAATCTGCAGGAGACAACACAGCTTGGTTATGGCATGCGTCATGCCTGGCAGGAAACTACAGTTGAGCCCCCATTATCAGCCAAAGAGAAATGCCACTGCCCAGACAAGCACTGGTTCAAGTCAGCACCTGTTTGATTCGGCCAAACCCGCCCACAAGACGTCCGGTGACAATTGTTTCCATGCGAAACCATGAAAAATCGCCAAAATCAACCCAGAAGGAGCCTGCCATGAAAATGCAGAACATTGATCTCAGCGTTTAATGTCAACAGCAAGGTGCCAAGGAGGTACTTTGCCAACTGCTGTTGCAACGCCCACAGTTTTACCTGGATTCTTCTTCAGGAAGACCTGTTTGGCATCAGCAATGTCGCTATCCTCAAGCAATGACATTGTCCCGGTCAGAGTCACTCGTGCATCTGACATGCCCTGCAGAATGTCAACATCATAAGTTGCAGTAGTAATTGTCAAGCAGCAGAAGCAAAAGCCTTCTCTCCAGCTTAAAGTTGTTGTAAAATCAGCACACCTGATAACCAGGGGCAGTGACGGTCAGTGAGCAGCGAGGATCAGCTTTAATATCCGGTGTGTGGCTGGATAGAGAGCTGAAGGCAAACACTGGTCTGCCTGACTCATCCATGGCGTACTCGACGACTGTTCCCACTGGAAAACCCTTCCAGGCACCAAAGCTGCCAAATGTACACAAGACTCCATGCCTGTGACAGACCCAGAGCAGGTTGTGAGACCCATAGAGACGCCTCCGTTTGAAGACGCAGCAGCATGGCACGACAAGTAACAAACATGCATGCTGCTTACCTGCCCGTGTCAAGAATCAACCGTGCCTGATCAGCATGCGACAATCTGGCAGCGGTGCGTTGCTGTGCATCAAATGCTTGCCAGTCAATCTCGCTGGTGGATGCTTCAGCGTCCTGCCTCCCTGAATGGTAGCAAAGGCTAGATAAGCTCTCAATCAAGGAATGCACTTAAGATCTGCTCCCATGAGCTGCTTGAGGTTGAAATTTGGCTGGCTAGAAAGTGTGCTGTTCACACCTGTTTGTATATCTGCCGCTTGTGCTGCCCTGCTTGCAAGGCATCTCCTTCTGCAGGGCTGCTGATGCTTGTGCAGCAGATGTGACTGCCTGTAAGTACTGATAGTTGGGGCATATAATCGTACCGCAGTCTCCTGTGAGCACTGCCAATTGTCATAAAACCTTCCTATAGGAAGGCATCAAGCACTGTGCAAGCAGCTATGCTTATCCGTGCAATTAATTCAGATCCCAGCTTGATATGCAAACAGCAAAAGCTCTTGATTATTTGACACGCAACACACACTAGCTTGCAGCGTTACTGATAGCAGGCAAGAGCCTCTGATGGTCAGATGGCCACGTCATGGATTGCCATCTGCAAGCTCACCTTTTGCAGCAGAGTCCGCAGCATGCATTGAGGGAGTGATAGAGACATCTCAGAAATGTGTCACGACTTTACAAGGAAGTCAAAGCTTTGGAAGGAAGAAAGATTTTCCATGAGAAAACCCTTGAAGAAATTTTCGGGACCCTTTTGACAGAATGAAATTTTTCGATGGAAGTCTCATATGTGACGACAGCGGAGTCACGTTGATGAGGGAAGTGGTGTCCTCTAGATACCTTGGATCTGCAGTTCCTGCGGACTGAAGGGGAAGGATGGCCAGTGTGCGGCTCGGCATGTTGTTCCCACACATGTGACAACTTGGCTCGAACGTGCGTTTCCATGACCTACACGATGATGTCATCGTGGTTTCTAATCTTGAACCCAATAACTCAATATGCGCATCATTATCCTTCAACCTGTGAGATCTGAAGACTCCAAGGGCCTGTTTACTAGGGCTCTTTCCTTCATGCACGCCAGTATCTTTGGTTTAGAGCGATAAATTGCATCTGGAAAGGATACTTCTGAATCGCAGAAACAGACGATTTTTCTGATGTTGCAGCTCATCAGTGACCCGATGGCTGAATGGGCCATGCTTTTGGACGACATCTTGGGGCTTGTCCTGGAGCAAGTGAAGCCTCAGGATGTTGCGAGCATGCGGAGCGTGTGCAGCGCTTGGCGCGCCAAGACGGATTCCCTGCTGTGCACGCTGCAATTGAAGCATTCGCAGTACATCCCAGCAGTTGCTGCCCGCTTTCAGGCACGTCTAGCCTCCCTGCTTCCTTTTCTCCATCCACGCAACCCTTTGACCATGCAGGCCTGCCCTGAACGGTTCAACTGATGTGTGCAGGGCCTCACGCATCTCCATCTGTGCTTCCATGCACACCATTCCATCACAGCGCACACGCTGCAGCCGCTGCAGCAGCTGAGGCGCTTGCAGACGCTGGTGCTTGAGAACAAGGCCAGGGCGCAGCCGACCCTGATGGGATTGGGGCACTTGGGCTCCCAGCAGATAGCGCTGGACCAGTTGCACGTCAAAGCCTTCGTTGTGGGCCTGGATTCCGGCATTGACTCGATGAGCGCGCTACGGAGCCTGCACCTATCCAACTGCATCTTGATGATGGTGCGGCTCTGCACCTCTCACAAGAACTAGAGTGGGCCGCACGTAGGCCCTTGCTTGAACAATTCCCTAGTCTCCTATCTCCATCTATATGTGAATTTGCTGTTGCTTCGAGCCTCTGGGGGGGGCTCCCCACCCTCTGTATTTTCAGCTGGATTTATATTTGGGCAGGCCATAAGGAGGTTGTCCCCATTTTCTTAGATGCTCCTCTAGATCGGGCGGACAAAAGACAAGCTTGAGCTAGCCAGCACAGTCCTGTGAGCTCGTTGTATGCTTGCTGCAGTCTCTCAAATTTTTTTGGATGTGCTGTGGCAGGCGAAGGGGCAGGGCTTCCCGGTCATGCTGACGGGGCTTCGTCAGTTGGAGCTCCTAGCATGCAAGGGGTGCAGCGGGCTGAGTTCCAGGCCATTCGCGGGCATCGAGTCACTGGTCTCCCTCAAGACCTGCCTGCTCAACTGCAGCCTACGCATGAGCGATGACACCTGCGCAGACATCGCCAGCCTGCGCCAGGTCAGCTCTGCCGCTGTCATTCTCACTACAGATTCTTAAAATACGAAGTAAATCTGTATGCTGTGGCAGAAGCGCCAAATCTTCGCTTCAACGTAGCCACGTACTGATGTTTCCCGGTGCCTGTCGCTGTCATGGTCACTATGACCACATCAATACTCCCGTGGTGATTTTCAACTGTGACTTTCAGTGTCACCGTCACACTGTCACTGGAACACTTTCACTATCTGATCGCTGTCACATTACGGGCCGCAGGTGCAGACGCTGGGCCTGGCCTGCTCAGCGCTGGAGGGCTGCCTGACGCCCGCATGCATCACCCACGCGGGCCTGCGTTCGCTGTGCGGCATGACGCAGCTGACAGCGCTGGACCTGAGCGGCCACGCGGCCATCTCGGACGCCAGCATGGCAGAGATTGCGCGCCACCTCACCCGCCTCATCGACCTGGACCTTCGCAGGCCGTCATGCGATAATCCTGGCGCGGCCGTCGTCACGGACGCCGGCATCGCCGCACTCGCCAGCCTTACGCTGCTGGAGAGCGTGCGGCTCAGCCAAGCCCAGGTGGGCGCATGCACCAGGGGTTGTTAGTTCTAGTATAGTTGTATGAATTGGTACGCTTACCTGCTCCGGCCTCATGGCGGATTTGATACTCGGGCAATCACCTTCACTCTGCTTCTAGGGCACATTTGGAGGGATCTTGGAGGGGGGAGGTGCACTCAGAGACTAGCTTCCGCTCCTTCTGTCTTTATAATGGAAGGGGATGCTTCAGGTGGGCCGGTGCAGAGAGAGGGGACAGTGTGTTGGAATCGGAGACAGGAGAAACACGAGGGGCGGGTGCTGGCGCAGGTGGGCCAGGCCGGGTGTGCAGCGCTGGCGTCGCTCCCGCGGCTGCGCTGCCTGGAGCTGTCTTACTGCGACAGCCTGTCGGACACGCCCGTGTGCGAGCTCACGCGCCTGCGCCACCTCAGCGAGCTCAGCCTGGCCGGCTGCGCGAGCGTCACCGACATCGCCGTCACCGCCCTGGTCCGGGGCATGCCTGAGTTGATGCGCCTCGACCTGAGCGCCTGCCACATGCACGTCGGCGACATCAGTCTCTACGCCATCGCCACCCTCCCCAATCTGCAGGTAGGCCCCATTTCCATTGTTTTTGTATTCCTCTGGCCGTCAGTAAGAAGCTCAGCCTCTACGATGGGTAAGAAATCTTCAGCATATAAAGCAATGAGGAGCAAAAGACAGATCTGTGTTGGGCAGCTTGTTAGTACCAAAACCCAAAGTGAGTGACATGCCCATCCTTTTGAGTGCATTGCAGATGCTTGGCAGCGGGCTTCACACGGTGGCGTTAGATTTAATTTTGATTTATAATTAGTCATGTGGGTGCCCTGCAGGTGCTCCGCCTGCACAGCTGCGAGCGGGTGTCGGACATGGGCATTGGCGGCCTGTGCTCTGGGGCCGCCGCAGCCGCTCTGACCCACCTGGACGTTCGAGGCTGTGAGCGGATCAGTGATGCGGGGGCGACCTCCATCGGCCGGTGCCTGAAGCAGCTGCAGTACCTCAGCCTGGAGCACTGCCATCTCATTGGAGACAGGTGCGCATGAGCTGCCTGGCAAGCGCGCTCATCAAATTTTGGTATCTATGCAGTCTTCATGCGCGGCTTATTGTGCTGCCAGACAAGCGGCACAAAAGTTTACATATGCAGTTGCTAGGATAAGAATGTCAGCGCACAGTGAGCAGTTGCTGGCAATGAGTGAGTGATTGGTGTGCTTGTAGGTCTTGTGAGATGGCAGGGATGTAGGAGCATGATTGCACTCTGCATCTGCCTGCATGTGCCTGTCCCACTGCATATCTGCTTCAATACAGTACACCTGTGACTCTTCTTCTCCTTCATTCTGTCTCAGGGGAATCAGGACTCTCTCTGGTCTGCCCCACCTGGAGATCCTGCGTGTGGGCGGCACTGGAGCAACCACGGACTCCTTTGCTCAAGACTTCACGCGAAGAGTGCGGCTGGAGTCACCCAGCAACACTCGCATCTGGTGGATGCTGGACTCTTGAGACAGCAATTTCACAACACCCAGATGTGGATAGGCAGCGGACAGAGGCAAGTCCATTTGCAAGTCAGTACTGCATTGTATGTCTGCAAATGGAGCAGCTTGAAATTTGTGTTTTCTGAGGTTCTTCTTTTGCACAAGAGTGAATTGAGAACTTCACAGCTGTTGCAGTAGCGTGCAGGTCTTGCTGGTTGATTGGCCATTTTGTGAGTGGACTGCTCAGCAGCCATCGTTTGCAACCCGATAGATAGAATTGAAGCTTGGAGATATTTGGCCCCATGCAGCACATATGCCCTTTGCAGGATTACATTGGGAACTTGATATCAGATGCATTGCCGATTGTCTTGGATAGCGAATGTGCTATCACCAGAGGCATTCATGTTGTGACTGTGCTGTCTGTAGTTGTGGTAGCTTGTGCAGCACTTGTCACCCAACAAATGATGATGGCGCAAAAAATAGACATGACCTTGTCAGTACTGCTAGCTAGCACATGAATACACTAGCTAGAAGTACCACAACGTTGCTTCAGCTTCCGCATATCAATTTTACTGAAACATGTAACGCTTGTTCAGCCAATGGATCATGAAGGCATTGGATTGTTATGAGCTTCATGAAGCAGATTTTGACTTTGCAAGCGCTGTAATTATGTTTTGAATCTGGCCAGCTGGCCTATGCCGTGGCTCATTGGCAGCTTGCCGGTGAAGAAAAGTGTTGCTAATCACTGATTCGGGTCATCATAAGCACTGTGACAAGCGGTGCTATTCCGTTCTGCCCAGGACTCTCAAGGCCCAGGCAGTTACCCAATACTGATGCACAAAGGAGATGCTTCCTGGTGTCCAATCAGCAGGTTCTTTTAGACGGTATGTGGTCCTGCTAATGTCCCAGGAATGGCCCGAGCGCCTGGCTGAGCCATTTGAAATCCTTTTGGCAGCGCAGGATTACAGCACACCCTGTAATGCAGTGACATTGCATGTAAAGAAAGCCAAAGCTGCAATGTTTGGCAATCCGCAGAACAACGTGAGTGTGAAGGGATGTCCTTTGCATACGGTGCTGTCATTGGACAAACCTGTCGTGTCGAGCAAGGCGTGCCTTCAGGGAGGAGCTTCCGCCATGATGGGAGGCAGCTTCCTCCGCCATGATTCCCGCTCAAAGACAAGCAAGGACAGACAGCCGCCCCCATTAGATCCACTTTCAGTCTTCCAGGTTCAGCTCACCACAAAAGTATCTTCCCACCGCCCTGGCGTCCCAGGGGGTATCCTCAGCGCTAAGCGCTTTCCCGGTTAGGAAGCAGCGGGGATCTTGGTTGCCCTGCTGGTGGAGCCTAGCTTCAGCGAAGCGGAAGGCATAAGAGTAAGCCCCATTTGCAAAATTAAGTGTCCGTATATGCATTTGGCGACAGATCGCAACGTCTGCCAGGTTATAACTTTGGCTACAAGGGTTCAAAGTTGAAGTGCTCGCTTCGATCCCTGATGCGAGGATTGTGAAAAGGACGGGGGCGCTTGCGATGCCATTACTTCTTGTTCAAGAATATCACATTCAGATGGCACATATGGCGCTGTTTGTGAGGGGTGTTGTTTCTGCAGGAATCTTTGCACGGCAGGATGGATATTCAGGCTTACAGCGGGAGGGACAACTCCTTTACGCAACGCCTGGCTCGATCTGGCTCGCTGGACAGGGACTTCGAAGGTGTAGGCTCCGGGTTTGCATTGTTCTCTTGCTCAGTGCTCTTTACATACCTCAGTTACTCAATAGTCTGCCGCATATTATCAAGGCCTTCCTCGACAACGAACGACGGAAGATTTTGGATTAAACGTATGACTTTGTGATACGCGCTGACATGGGGAAAACTGCACAACGTCCAATGCTCTGAAAGTTCCGTATCATTTTCCCTTACAGATCTTCAAGCGATCAGCGCAGAGCCTGCTGGGGACAGCCGTTATCAGGCGTACTATAGGTGATCCCAGAGCCATTCTTTTGCTTGCATGGAAAGCTGTCTCTGTTCGTTCACAACATCATGTTGATCCTCCTTTACCTGTTGCGATTCAGGGTCTCATACACTTCTGACTGTTCTGAGATAATTGGTTGCAGTTCTGGAGTGCTGAACAACCACTCGCCACAGTATGATGCTGCATCGCCGACTGTGTATGATCCGGCAGTCGCCGCAACCGGGTGCGCATCACTGCAAATCTCCCAGATCTCTTTTCAAAGGCAACAGTTTGGGATGCCTGCCATGTCTCAAGCCTGCTGGGTTTGCTTTCTAAAGATGAAGAACGTATATGCATCAGCCCCACCCGCCCAAGGCTGGATATTGCAGAGCAGATTTGCCAGCATCGTTAGGGAATCGGTGCTCATGATGGGCTCTTTTTATGATCCTGTGCTGCTTTCTGGACAGGTCCTCTCTTCCCTATGTATATGACAACAGTGGCAAAGGATTCTTCGATGCAAGCCTGCAGAAACTGATCAACATGGTCGACACTGTGCGAACTGGTGAGTGTCATTTGCCTCCAGGAATGCGCTGCTTTGCTTGCTCAATGAAGTGCACTTGCTTGATGCAAAATAGTCCGGCCTTCAGGGCAGAGCATGCCAATGCAGGAAGTGGACTCTTGGTAGATGACCGAAAACCCTTTGCTACCCCGCCATTGTGCTTTGGACCCTGGGACAGCTACCTCACTACATCTCCAACCAAGACGATGTCATTCGTGCCCATTTTCGACAGCCAGGCCTGCATGTGAGCCAAACCACCTGATCCATCCCTTTTATTGATCTGAGAACAACCCAGGCAGATTTCCCATCTGATCGTCAGGCCACATTCCCAATCCAATAGCTGATGCATGAAGCAGGTACTGGCAGCCTGAGAATTGGCACTCAGGTTTGGGTTTAGTCTGACCTGTTGGTGCCCGATTGCAGGGACGACCAGAATGGCGGGAACATCGCTCGCAGTCTGTCATACCCAGAGCTCGCCATCCCAGGGTAGGTTCATCATGGATCCCAGTAAATGACCCTGAACTGCCAACCTGATGCTGACTGCCTAAATTACTTCAAGCACCAGCTCTAGAACATGCCGTGCTGACGCCTGCCAAGTTTTTGCACAGCAGCTGCCTATTAGATCCAAGTGACTGTGGCATCTGTGTGGTCTTTGGAGCACCCAAATAACCAGCACAAGCAGGAGTCCCTGGGTGCTCTCTGCTGGCAACAGTCCAAGGGAACAGTCCATCACGCTGAACGTCTTTGCTGGTTGCACAGGGCCATCCATGCGCGCCTGCACCTCCCCCAAGCTGCATCAGACTCCGGCGCAGGCCCCAGCAGCCGCGCACATGACTCCCCCCCTCCAATGGCCATCCTGCCGGCGGATGATGGCCTCGAGGCACTTGTGGCGCACTACCTGCCTGCAGCACTGGAATCCCACCTTCCGCAGCAGCTGTCAGGCAATCCGCCCTCTGATGAGACAGCACGTGCGTCACCATGTTCATTCTCTACAAGGCTTGCCGCCTGGCTTCTTTGTCATTGGTTGCTTATTCATTGTGTCACCTGCCTGAAACTGTCCCTGCCTGACACTGTCCCTACAGCCGGGCACTTTGCGGGATGTCGTTAGCTTAGTCCTGCCAACGACTGGGTTCTTCTTGGTCTGCCCCTGTGTGCCCGAAAGCCCAGGCCTTTGAAGTTCTGGACCTTGTAAAACGCCTCCCTATGGTGCTCGCGAAAGGCTTTGATCCTGCCATTTGGTGTGCACAGGTGATGCTGTGGCAACGGGTGACTCTGATCCCATGGATGTGGATGAATTCCCGGCAGCGCCTGAGATGCCTGCGAAGCTGCGGCAGCTGGACCCAGCTTTCTACAGGCTTGGGCCGGACAAGATCTGCGGCAAGCCTCTGAAGGAGGAGGACGCTGAAGCATCCAAGGGCACGCCCCTCAAGAAGAAGGCCCGGAGATCCGAGGACCAGCATGCCACAGCCGCGGATCAGCCTGACATCAAGGACTTTGCAGGAAAGCCTGCAGAACAACTGACTGGAGAGGAGAAGCCGAAAAGGTACACGGGAACCAACTACCACACCCGGAACAAGAGGTGGCGGGCACTCCTCTCCTTTTCGAGGGGCAGCGCAACGGGTGAGCCTCCTTGTCTCCAGCTGCCTCTCAGCAGATTGCGGCTTGCAGTTGTCAGACGCACATCTGGTAACACTGGCAGTCAAGCAGCTGGCATGCCGATGAGAAAGCTCATTGGTCAATCCACAGATTGATTTATGCATGTCCGTCAGGTGCTCAGGCGTCTTCCAAAGCTGACCTGCAGCATACTTTTACAGCCTCCGGGCAATGTCATGCCACGCGTCCAGAGTTGGGCACCGTTGCTGTGACGTATCAGCAGCAACGAAGCTGAAGAAGGACGTGTGTTTCTGCAGTGGCGCGTCCGCATCACATAGGCTACTTTGGCAGTGAGCTGGAGGCGGCAGTGGCCTATGACCAGGTAGTTATCATCACTCAAAGCCTGCAGCGAAAGACCAACTTCGACCGCAGCTTCTATGTGGTGAGTAAACTATTCACTTTTGGAATTCTAAGTGTGTGCGAGCGCATGGGTGCAGCCTTCTTGTGCAAGCGAGTTTCCATTCACTTTTTGCTGAGAACGGGCAACTCCATTGGATGATCCTTAGGCTGCAACCAGAGGCCATTCTGTCGTTTTGGTTGCATGCAACCTCAAAATACATCTGGTTCTGTCCAGAAGCAGCCCACAACAACCAAATAGAGCAGTACAGTGCTTCATAAGGCAGCGGCCTCCACCTGTACGCTGTCACCATCTTGCAAGTGTGTCTATGCAGAGCAAGGAGGAGCTGAGGAAATGGTGGGGGGACATGACAGACGTGTTGTAGGACCGCCAGACGAATGGGCAGCCAAGAAGGCCGCCCCAGGCACCAAGAGGACATGCAACAGTGCCTGAGCCACCGGCGTTGACTGTGAGGCAGAGGAGAGCAGCGAGGACGAGTCCCCCCGGTACCATGCCGGGGACCACCCAATGGTGGCCACCCGGGGGCCCCGCGCGCGGCTGCAGTGCAGAGCTGCTGCATGCCGCGGGAGTTCTTGGAGGCAGATTAGGTGGAGGAGGATGACTCATGAGCCCCTGCAGCCCGAGGGGCAGCCGCACTGCTGCTCGCATGGGCAGGAAGATCCCTTGCTGGCCTGAGCTGCACACAGAGCATGTCCGCGCAGGTACGTATCCATCAAATCCAGACGACGGCAGGCATCTGCAGTCCCCACCTTTGCACCAGGTGGAGCTGCGTAGATTTCCGCTTGCTTCCATTGCGAGTCTCAAAGGCTGGCTTGATGCAAGGTTCATGCAATCGCTGTTCTGCACTCAGCGACAAAGAAACCCATAGCAGATGAATGACGGCTGATCAGCAACTCTGCCCAAAGAAGTGGATTTCAGGATCGAGGAAACAGTAATTTTCATAAGGTCCAGAAAACCACCAATGCACGATCTTTGCGTGCCAGACACCTGGCACTGATGTACCACCTTCAGGCAGCTTTGCTGTACCGGAGCGAGTAGGCTTTTCTGCTACCAACCGCATACCTTGAGCGCCCCACATATTGACTGTCTGAGAGTCTTGTTGGGGATAGAAGAATTCATATTACATCGACCCAGCTGCGTCTACAGAACACTACCGCAACAAGTCTGCATGCAGGGCCTCTGGGTCACTTAGCACACAGCGTGCAGATGACCTGTAGCTCTGCATGTAGCCCAGGCATCATTCAAATGCCACACAAAGAGGGTGATGAACGAGGTTTGGAGCGCTCCGAAATGTGGGAGGAAGTGGTAACTAGTTGTTATGTTGCTGCTCACATGGAAGTGGAGACACAGAGACGCTTTGCAGCTGTATCAGAAGTGTTGGTGGGCCTAGAAAGATGGAGAGAGCTTTTTGCCGCTCAGTATACCATGCGCAGACAAGCACAAGCTGTGCACAACACGTTGACGCTCTTGCTAGCTTTCAATCTGTTCTTCTTCATTCGCTACCGTAGTAAATACATTGGCAGGAGCGGCATAGGGTTCCCTGTGAGAAATATTGCAAGACTTGCATGGTGGGAATGGGCGGAGGATAACTGTTGGGCATTGATTCCATTGAGTGCAAGGCAGGCGCAAAGTTAGATCAGGGAGACCTGAAAAGCATGTTGGGACGCTCACTGAGAGCATTGCAGCCATTCCAATTGTCATTGAGTAGTCGTTGAGATCATTGCATCGTAGCCTTACATAATGGATGGCCAGAAGCGCTAGCTAACATCATGTGGGAGGCGGCTAGATGCCATATCGTCCTCACATCTGGTACAGCTAGCGCATACTGATTGGCTGGCAGTGCAATGCCTTTGCCTGGGCAATGAAATTATATTACTTCAACAAACAATGTTCAATATCCATTTGCATGGCATCGGGTGACAGAACTGCAGCAAACGTCACATATACAGAAAGCGAATAGCGCCAAACATTGTGACTTGTCCAGTGCAACCGCAGTAACAGGCTGATCTATGCTGATCCTCTAGAGTGGCGGCCACTATCTGCACCCAGTTCCCGCTGGTCCAATTGTAGCAGGCAAAATTGCTCCATTGCAAGAAACAGCCACTGAGAATGCAACCTCACCACCGGGCCGTCTTGGCGGCGTGGCGGCTGATATCAATGAATGCATTGGTGGGGCTTCGTGACTTGCATGTCTTATTTTCATGGGCTTGTCCCAGGGGGTTTTGGCTGATGCGACCGTTGCGCTTTGCCGCGGCCGCCGCCGTGCGGGTGATCCACCGGGTTCATCGCCATCCCACGCGTCTGTGACGGCAAATAACACTAGATCAGGCAGGCCTTACCTCCAACAAGTGATTGTTCAGGTCATTGTGCCGTGCTAATTGTGAAAACAGCAACCACGACACCACAGCAATGTGTTTGCTGTACAGCTGCCTGGCTGCCTGCTGATTCTGATCATCTATCATTCCTCAGGCTGATCCGCACTGAAAAATAAATAAGCCACTGATGGCTCAGGTGAAGGACTTGACCAGCGACACTTTTAGAAATAGTGTAGGTATACTGGCACCGGCCTGTGGCGTGGCATGCGCGCCAAAGCAGGCCCTACCCCTCAAGCCTACACATAAGGGTCAAATAGTGGGACCTTCTTCAAGCTCCCCGTGCCTCGAAATTCCCCAGATTCCCTTTTTTTCCTTGTAAGAATCTTGTGCAAGCACGTGCCAGCACATGTGCACATGATGTCGGTTTCAGCTCTGAATCGAGGGCTGAAGTCTGGCACTGTGGCATTCTCTTGATTACAGCAAGACATATTATACCACCGTCTTCACAAAATACTCTGATTCAGCATCTGTCGTAAATGCTACTTGAACCTTGCAGCACCCATGCTAGTTCAGGGACGATGAAATTTATAGTGACTGGATTTAAAGAATTCTCGGGCGTGGAAGAAAATCCAACGGAATACATTGTCAACAATCTACAAGACTATCTCAGATCGAGAGGGAAACCCCTGCCAGGTGAATATCTTACCTGTGCAGCCGATTCAGAAACAACGTGTGTGCAAGGTTGGTAATGTTGTTTCTTAAAACATAGATATATTCTAGAATGTGTTTACAGGTGGTGCAGAAGCTGTGACGTTCACGGCTCTGAAGGTCGCTGGCAAAGAAGTCTCGGAATGGCTTGCACTAGCTGCAAAAACTGCATCCGAGAGCACACCGGATGATTCAGAGATCATATGGGTGAGTACAGATAATTCGGAAATCCAGTGCTAACAGCTCTTAGATACACTGCCATTCCATCAGGATGGGCTTTACCTGCAATCATAGGTGTAGGTTCACACTGCTGAAAGTTGCCTGAAGCGACTAAGCCTTGCAGGTCCATTTTGGAGTTGATGTCCGTGCCAAAGATTTCAAGCTGGAGGTGATCCTCACAAGTGTCCCGCAGCATATGTGATCTAATGTCAAATCTCCTACACACTCCTGAACTTGCTCTCCCCTTGTGTGAGTTTGCTTTGCTTGCTCTCAGGTGAGGGCCAAGAATGAAGCAAGCTTCAGGTGTCCTGACCAGGATGGGTGGCAGCCAAAGCATGAGGCAATCGATCCTGAAGAAGACATAAGTTCTTACCAGTACACAGATTTGCCCATCAAGGCCATTGCAGGTAGGTGCGTGCTCATCTTGGAGCCGTCTTTATCGTGCCATTTCACCCTGGCCTTGTCCTCCTTATAGTTCCACTTTCAGGTTTTCTCAGCTGTAAGGGTCACTAGTTTGCTTTTGCCCGCAGCATCACTAGGACAGGAGACCAGCCTATCACAGGACTGTGGGCGGTTTGTCTGCAACTACACCTTGTACTGCTCTCTTCGCCAGTGTTCTCAGCATTCAAAGGGGCGCCCAAGCAGATGGCATTCCCTCTTTGTGCATGTGCCCCCTTTCTCTCTCATAGCTCCCGACAAGCAGATCCGGTTTGCGGCGAATCTGCTGGATGTGATTGCTGCCACAATGACACGACAGCAGAGCATACTAATCAGGCCTCAGACAGAACTGCTATAGACTTATGCTTAGTATCACAGACTGAAGTACTGGGAACTTCAACAGCATTGCCATGAGCATAAGTGGGGGAGATGTAGTGCCCAAAACTCATGAAAGCTAAAGGATAGCAGTACTGGTGTCAGCACCTCTTCAAAATTGGGGTCGCCACAATCTTTTGGATTGTGATCTCATTTGTAGCATAGCCACACTTGATTTGCAACGGGGATTTGTGCAAATCCCATATATTGGATGAGCCATTGCCAAGGGCAGACACTGTGCTCGCATGGTCTTTCTTTAGTCTATTATAACTACCTCCCGCCCTCCACTGACTGGCACTGACCTCGCTTTCTGTCTTAAGGGGGCGCGTGGTGAAGTGAAAGGTCTATGGTAGATCTGACAGTACTCGCAAGAGCACTCATGAATTGACTTATAGTGTTCTGCTGGTTGGCACAGATGACATGAAGTTCAAGCCAGACGACGTCGTGATTGTGGTCAAGTGACAGCGGCAAGAAGTGCTCTCCGGCACAGCTGCCATCCCTTTTCCCTTCGCCTTGACACTCAGATGGCTTTGTTGGCATCCTCCAATTTAATGACTTTGTTTTATCGCCATTCAAAGATCAGCTTGTAGTGTTCTTGTCGGAAAGGCCAATTAAGAAGAGAGGACAAAACATATTAGTACCTTGATGGTGAAGTTTTCAAATCTAAGCTCTAAACGACGGTGTGCATGTAAGGAGCTGCAAGTCAATCTAATTCTTGTCACCTTGCATCCTTGCATGGTTTTCCCTGCTGTGATGACGTCAAGCACAAGATTTAGAGGCATCTATCTCTCAGAGGCTGCAAAAGGAACTCCTGGAATGGATTCTGCTGCCATGCTGACGGAAACAAACCCAATTCTTTCCAAATGTCCCATTACAAGACTCACGGTGATGAGGGCACACAACAATTCAAGGCATCAATCTGCGTGGAAGGGACTTCCTTGGAAATTTGTGGTGATAATCACAAATGTTTGCAAAATCCAATGCGCTCACAACCAGCAGGATGATTGTGCGCAGCTCTTGCGTTCTGATCTCACTGTCCACAGGGTTCATCAGGGGGCATTTGCTTGTCCCACAGGGGCAGATCAACTTGGTGACATGACACCATCCAAATTGGGCAGCGTGGAAGTGACTGCAGTCCACCACTCCTCATCGTTGGCCTTGTCTGCGCCATTCTCCAGGCCAGGGACATGGGCCTTGGCTTCACTGGAAACAGTGGAATCCCTGGGAGCTGCATGCGCAACTTCGCCGGCGGCTTCCTCCTTTCCAGCAGCTGCACCACTTGGTGGTGAGGGGGGTGGAGGTGGGGCAGCCTGCACCTCATCACTGCTGCTCTGCAGCTGCATGCTGGTGGCCCCCGGGTCATCTGGAGGCAGTGGGGGTGCACCAGATGCGGCGCTCGGAAACTCCTGGGGTGGCAATAATGGTGGAAGAGGCGGCAAGCGCGGTCCAGGATCAACACCTGCATGCCAAGCAGCTGCAGCTGACCCACAAAGGCTGCCGGAGGAACTTGTCCAGCTCTGCATGCCTGCAGGTACAGCAGTGCCTGGTCTGTGCGCTGTTGGCAAGTACTGCAGGTTAGCATGTTTGATGCATGTCCTGACTCTCAAAACTTAAAAGACTGAGCGCCCCTATGACCGAGCCAGGCCTGTCTTTGCATCCTTCCTACCAGGCTTCTCATGTTAGGCAGGTCAAGCTTGCGTCTTAGGGTCCAGTGCTTCACAATCATCACAGGCTATGGGAACAACTCAGGGGGAAAAGATGTTGTCAAGGGGGCCGTACTAGCAGTGGGATGCTGGCCAGCCCAGACAGTCTGGGGATGGGGTGCGGCTGGAGGGGCAGGTGGCGGCACAGGCAGCGGCGGCTGAGGGAAGAATGGGTGCACAGGCGGCTGTGGACGCCCCATCACAAGGCGAGGAGGAGACCCGGGCGGTGGGCGCGGCTGCAATCAGGAGCACTAGTGTCAAGACTGGGCGGTGCGTAACATGCATGAGTGCCTTCCATTAGCACCTTGAACAACCCTTTGCTTGTAAGTAGCCACCGCATGATCAAGGGGTCTTTAGCCAAAATTACCCGACATCGAAGTAATAAGGAATCGGCATAGATTCAGGCTGGGCTAGATCTAGGCTGCCAGATTTGCTTGGCAGATTGGGATTGCTCTTAATACATGCAGAAGTGAAGGGCTCGTGGATTGAAGAAGAAATCAGAGCCAAAGGGGGCCTGACAGGTTGCGATCACAATGAAGAATGAAATGCCTTGGTGGACATCACATCGAGGGGAGCCAGTAAGCGGGTAGGCACTTACCCCGGGGATTGCCAGGGGAGGTCCAGGGGTGGGCACTGGCTGGGGTGGTGGAGGCGCGTGGCTGGGCAGTCCTGGCACGATGGAGCCTGGAGAGGGCTGCAGAGCAGACGCGGCTGGCAGGCCTGCCCACCCACCAGAGGGCGGCTGGGGCGGGGGAGGCGGCAGCGGCGGCAGGCCGGCACTTGCAGCACTGTTGGCATGTGCGCTGGCCAGATTCTGCTGGGACTCTGCAATCTGGTTGTTCGCCGCGAACTTGGCTGCGATCTCTTGCACGCGCCTCACGGCGTCCTCCATATCCACCTTCACTGCAGGCTGACTGGACGCCGCGGCCGGATTTCCAGCTGCTGGCCCGCTAGGATCACCTGCGCCGCCCGGTGCGGCAGCCGTCTTCTGCTTAGGCGGCAGCGCGTTCGCCTCGAACTTGGCTGTTATGTCGCGCACGCGCCGCAGCGCGTCCTCCATGTCAACAGCCTGACCGGAAGCCGCAGCCGCTTTCTTGAGAGCCGGCCCGCTGGAGGAGAGATGACCAGAGACGCTGCCAGGTGCTGCAAAGCTGAGCTGCTGTTGGGGCATTGATGTTGGCGGCTGGATCGGGGGCCGGAATTTGGTCGGACGAGGCGCGGCTGCAGGTGTTGTCTGGCTGCTGCTGGCGTGCTGTGGCCCTGCTGATGGCGGCGCATGTGGCGGCGGTTGGGGAGCGGGCGGGACAGGTTTGCCCCAGCGGGACGTTCGAGCTTTTTTTGCGGAGGGCTCCGGTCCGGGTGGGCCAGGCAAAACGGGAGAGCTGGGCATCCTGTATGTCAGAGATGGGTCATGCATGAAGTCGTCGTGCAAGGCTGCCTGTGGCTGAATCTAGATTGCGGAGACTGCTGGTACAGTGAGCCACCCACTGTGCAAGCTCACAACTCACCCAGAAAATGGTGCAGCATCAAGCGGAGGCGGGAAGAGGTCGTCTTCAAAAGTGCTTCCAAAGTCAATGCCCACATCAATGGTAGCTGGTGGCGCTAGAACCGTCGCCTGCTCTACTTTCCTTTTCTGGCTTCTTGAGGCAGCCTCAGCTCTGCCTTTCCTCAGGATCTCCTGTGCGTGCACATTGACCCGTTACAATATTTTTGAGAATAAATCGCATTGTTCAGCGTTTAATCAGTCAAGATGGATGCTGTGGCAGCACCTCGAATTCCGAGATTGCTGCTGATGGGAAGGCAGCATCCCTCCGCCACGTCTGCAGCACCTTTTCAGCTTGCACCTGCAGTCAAAACAGTCCCGACTGTAGTTGAACATCCAAGTCATAGTCATCCTGATGCCCATCATACATGTCCAACTCTAAAGGTGGTAACCACTTAGCATGTATTGGACTACTTGGGGCTTCAAGGGAAGAATTCCGTACCAGGGCATCAGCAGGAGCCTCCGCAAGCAGCTTTGCAATGCTGGGTAGCAAGGGAAGGAAACGTTGTGCTGAACATTCACATACATGGGGTCAGAGCCTGCCAACATCATGGTGACAAGAAAAGCTGCTGTTGCAGTGAGAAAAGGCGCTCACTGTATTTGTCTTTGGAGCCCATCTGCGAGCGTGAACTTCTGCAGATGTTGGAGATTATGTAAAAAACAGTGATTCTGTCCTTCTTGCCCTTCGTCATAGCCCTTTTCAACAGTCCAACCACATGCTTGTACCCCTGTACGATCCACGTGTTGCTGTTAAGGCAGTCTTGTCCTCTGTAGCATCGAATAAATACAGTGCGAGATTCTGCATGTGTTAAATAACGATTCCAAGGCCATGGCTTACCCATATTTCTTCAGCGACCGCCATGGCGACGACGTCGTGAATCGACCCTTTGGTCCCCTTTTGGATGCCTTTGTCCAGCAACTTCACAAAATCTTCTTCACGATCCCACATAGCTTTTAAAATAAATTTTCTGATCTGTGAGGTTCACATCCTTGCCAACATGGCTGACGTCTATATGGTCTAGACAGCCACGACCTGAAGAATTTAGACTTGTCCTGTGGTGAAAGCGCTCGCTATCCGATGCTTGAATATCTGAAAGAATTGATGCTCGAGCAGGAATGCACAAGATGAAGTGTAACAAAAGAAAAAAGGAAAAAAAATTTACCACTGGCGATCGTTCTCGAACCAGGGACTTCTTATTCTCCAGGATCGCCACCATTGACTCCGTTTGTATCACAACCACAATTTACCCGGTGATAGTTTGGTATGCTCGGTCTCCTATATACATAACTAGTGTGGTCCGCACGTGGGGCATTGGCTGATAGCAGTGATGGCTGTGGTGGCATTCAGGAAGGAGATAAGATGATTACAGGGGTGCGGCTGAATTGACACGCGTGCATCAGAATTGTGCGGGACAGCATCTATCAGTCAGTTTTGCCTAACAATTAGTTTTTATCTATTTCTTGACTAGAAACTTTGTTTGTAGAGTGCTGCCACTCTCACCTGACCCTCTGCCATACGCCGGGCCCCCTTTGTGAAATCTAAGCCGACATTTAACACGCTCAGTGCCTGCATGGCACACTAGGTTGCTTGCATATCTGTTGCTGTTATGCAGAAAAGCACCTGTATAGAATGCACACTCGGAGCTCCATAGGATTTGAAGGAGACAACAACATATGTAGGTAATCCCCATGCATTGGCACAGCGTAAGCCTGACGGGTATTCCTGTTTGGTTTGTCTTTGCAAGCGGGACAGATGTTCCAAGATTCCCAGATGGTGATTCCCTGCTGCCTGCACAATACACCAAAAGTTGTCACCATTTTCTGCTTGTCTATAGCATGCATAGTAATGATGTGGCACTCTCTGCTCATATTGCCACTCACCTCTTGAATGTGCCCACAAAATTGGCAAGAAATGGATTTGATGCCAAAAAGGGTGGTGGGTTCTGTTTTTCTGCTGCCATACACTTGAAGCGCCCTTCGCTGGTGGGTTTTCCCCCAAAAGATCCACGTCCACAGAAACCGCATATCAGTAAAGCTGTCACAAGCTCCGCTGTAAATTTGCGCCACTCATCCTACTTGCCATCTGCTTCCTGCCACCTCTTGCATGGCACTAGAAACAGCTCCTGCTGCTCTGCTACCTGGCTGGTATCATCTGGCAAGCACACCTGCACATCAATAGGTTGATTTCGTCAATCTCACTATTAGTCTCCTTTTCCCCGACAGGCAGGTTTGTCTGGTCTCTCTGCGATCTGGAGTGATCCAGTATTTTGTTTCTCGGTTTGCTTGCTCACAGGGTTTGTCTATCACGATCCAATCATATCAACATCTGAATCACACATTCACTTCGCAGAATGCACTCGATGTACTGATCCACGTTTTCTGTTCGCTTCACCACATGTGCGGGCACACTTTGCTGCACAAGCTTAATCTTACCTCACACTCCTGAGCGTGAATGACCGCACAATCTTCAGAACAGATCACTTGTCCGCAAGCACTGTTCTCAAACTGTACTCCCCGCACGCGTCTTCCGCAACGACGCCTCTTTCCGTTCCTGCCTGCCAGTACTTCATAGTTCGTGCACCTTGACGCTGCGGCACAGCGCTATATTTCTGACATTTTCAGATGCTCTGCAGTTCCCAGATCTTTCAGAAATGCCTCACATCTGTCCTTCGTTGCAATTCTTCAGCGTCAAATTTGATTTGGGCAGGCCATATCCTGGGGGACCACTTTTTGGAGGTGCTCCCCTAGACTGGGCGGACTAATCAGATAGGTCATATGTCCAAATACTGTGGCTTCTAAGGGAAGATGGCAATGGCAATGGCGATAAATCCGATCAATTTGCTTTTTTTTCGACGAGTCTTGAGCCATTGGCTCCTCGCCTCCTCGCTGCAACTTCTGGTTGATCAGACCTGCCTTGGCATACTATGTTAGTAACGTTAACAATGTTAACAAGCTGTATAGCAGCACGAGGGAACCTCCAGGTAGTGACATCAACAGCACCTCGACAAAATTTATGCCTCCCAAAGTTCGAGAAAAATTTACGGGTCAAGGTCCTGGCGCCAGATCGCTGGGACGTGCTGCAGGAGTGGCTATTCTGAATTATTATTATTATTACAGGTCGGCAAACCCAAAGCCAGAGGCCATAGGGCATACACGCAGGGCGTCTGCAGCCACATCTGCGGGGCCTTCATTAGTCTGCAGCCTATCATGATCACTCACTCACCATATACATGCATGACATCGTGTTACATAGAACTGTTTTGTTGTCCGCACGGTGACTTCAGCTCAATGTCTATCTTTATGATGACCACGGTTTGTCTTGTGTCTGATTGACTACACACATGTTTGTCTGTGATTGTCTGCCCAACTCTGGGTTTTCCTGCAAGATACCCTCAACGTC
>JADEYI010000771.1_pt1 | contig 35617 bp, 31 predicted proteins | sample 8542331 | NCBI WGS metagenome assembly JADEYI01 (sample SAMN16510988, study PRJNA670497) | mine drainage metagenome | isolation source: biofilm near Copperflume 1 | place: Germany: Marsberg coppermine Kilianstollen | collected 2018-02 | reverse complement strand
GCGAGGAAGGCTGAACTGACCCACAGCGCAATCCATGCCAGTGACCACGCGCCCTGCACCAGCGTGCATTTGAGCGCGCCGGGGCCACTACCACCCAGGAACAGCACTTGCGAGACATCGCATGTATTACTCTTGCCGGCAATAGCTGGCAGGCTGATCAGTAGAATGCTCAGCGTTCCACGCGCCAGGTAAAACAATCTTGATTGCGTTGTAGCTCCACCACTGCTGAAAAGTTTGAGCAGTGTGGCCCATGAATTTGTGAGGGGGGTCGCCTGCAGATTGTAGATGATGAGGGGCAATCCGCCAACCACCAGCCCCGCGATCAGCAAGACAGGCGCCCAGGAACGCATATCGCGCCAGCAGAAAATAAGCAACAAGAGGCCAGAGATGAGCAGAAACGGTGCGATTACAACGTTACTCCACAGGCTTAATCCAACCAGCGCGCCCCAGCCGAAATAGGCGAGCAGTCGCAGTAGGCGGCGGGCGCGGGTTGCCTCCTGCCGGGCGGTGAGGGCCAGCCAGCTTGCCAGGAAATAGAGGAGTGCGCCAAAAAATAGGGTTTCAATCCAACCGCCGAGCGATTGTAGCTGGCGATACATCATGTAGCTGGAGCCAAAGGCCAGCAGCAAGAGAGTGAAAAGAGCCATGCCTTTTGTATAAAGCAGGCTGGTGAGCAGGTACATAGCATACATGAAAAGAGCAAAGAGCAGAACCAGACCTATGCGTAAGTTGAACAGGGAAATGCCGAAAAGATGGAACATCACAGCGCCTAAATAGGCCTGCGTGGTACCCATGTAGTCCTGGCCGTACATGAAGATGGGATGTTCGCCATGAAAAGCGATATTGATCGCCATCATCCCATAGGTTCCCTCGTCGGAGTTGGTATGCGGCCATCCCTGCGACAACAATGCGATACGTAGAGCGGTAGCTAATGCGATCAGACCGAGCGCGCCGAGACCAGGCTTGCTCATTGGGAGACGAATATGTACGGTGCCTATTTTCAGGCTTGTTTCAGACATGCCGATAACCTGCCTCTCAACACATTGGTTTATAATTGACCGGCGAATTCAAAAAACATACAGGTATCTCTACCTGATTTAAGCGAAGGGACATAACCTGGAGTAACAACGTTAGTAGCGTGATGGTAGTTGCATACCTGTCAACATACCAACCAATGTGCCAGACATGTGGAGATAGTGGCTGCCAATGTGTACATTGCGCTCGCTTATGGCTGTTGCGCTCGTACTAAAAAGCATGTAACATTATCACAAGGCGTTACATTAAAGCTTCCAGTGAGGTGCAAGCATGTATATCCCGGAGCAATTTCGAGAAGAAGATACGACAAAGCTGCAGGCGTTCCTACGCGAGCATAGTTTTGGCGCGCTGGTAACACGAGGAGATGACGCCCCTTTTGCGACCCATATGCCCTTCCTCTACGATGCTGGACGCGGCGTAAATGGGATGCTCCAGGCGCACATGGCGCGAGCTAACCCGCAGTGGCGCGCATTTGCAAGCGAGCAGGAAGCGCTGGTCATATTTCAAGGGCCACATGCTTACATCTCGCCCTCCTGGTACGATGTTGCTTTGAGCGTACCCACCTGGAACTATGCCGTCGTACACGCCTACGGTATTCCGCGCATCATCGAAGATAGCCAGCTTCTGTACAATCACCTGAAAACCTTGATCGAAACCCATGAAGCCCGGTTCGAGCAGCCCTGGACATTCGAGTTGCCCCAGGATTACATCGAGAAAATGATGCGCGGCGTGGTTGGCTTTACTCTCGAAATCACGCGGCTCGAAGGCAAATTCAAAATGAGCCAGAACCGCACACAGGCGGAACAAGAGAAGGTAATCGCCGCTTTGCAGGACGAACATAAAGATGTGGCTGAGATAATGATAGAGCTTAAAGAGAATAGCTACTCTTTGTGATGCCGGAACTAGGACGACCATAAGGGTCGCTAGATAGCCTTTTCCGTGTTTGGTAGGGGCGACTAAGGCGATTTCATGTTCGCGCAAAAATGAACGATTCGCCATTACGTTTCGCTTTTCGTCTGAAAAAGAACGCCATATTCTTACGTGTAGGATATATGTGTAAGGATGCGATTGATCGTGCCTCCTCCATAGAAATTGAAGGGCTTGTATACATATCTATGTCTTTAGAGCAAACCTCTAATACGGCGCAGGCCGAAAAGGTCGCGCTAACTGTCAAATATCCCTGGTGGCGCGCTGCCGCGCCTGGCGCTCTGTTGTTGCTCGCGCTTGCATTCTACCCTTTTCTTTATAAAACAGCGCCGCCGGATACGATACTGGATAATTATCTGTACCAGCCTTTTTTGCGCCTGTGGATGGTGAGTTTTGTGCCGTACTTTGCCGCGTGCGCCCTGGTGCTGGCGACGAAACCAGGGCAGGGTCGCTGGCGCTGGATAGAATTGAGTATCATTCTGGCGGGCGCGTTCGTATTACGCGCCCTGCTGCTGCCTTTGCCGCCGGGATTCTCGCGTGACTCGTGGCGCTATCTGTGGGACGCGCGTGTCACATTGCACGGCTTCAGCCCCTATGTCTACCAGCCTCTCTCATATCCATTGAAACCGTTGGTTGACACAATACTTTTCCCAAGAATGCGTTTCCGTGCCTCTCCGACCATCTACCCACCGGGAGCGCAGGCAGTTTTTCTCTTGAGTTACCTGCTCGGCGGGTCCAATTTGTATTTTCTCAAGGGCATCTTTCTTATTTTTGATATGACGACGTGCGGCGCGTTAGTGGTGTTGCTTAAACGCAGGGGAATCGATCCATGCCGCGTGCTGATCTATGCCTGGTGTCCCCTGCCCATCATTGAGTTCGCCATTCAGGGACATGTCGATGTAATTAGCCTGACCTTTAGCATCCTGGCCCTGCTAAGCTTTTCCAACAACAGTGTGCGCGGGCGCATCCTGACTGGTTTTTTGCTTGGTATGGCCGCGCTGACCAAATTCTACCCCATCCTGCTACTAATCGTCGTCGTCCCCGATATGCTGCGGGACGCAATGAAGAGAAGTGGAGCAAGCCGCGCCCTGGTTTCGCTTGCCGCATCCCTTCGCGCGCTCGCAAGGTCTCTTCGCTCTATTCGAGGTCGCGATTATGGGTTGTTGGGGGTATGTTTGTTGACCATTTTGCTTGCTTATCTGCCCTATTACATTATGGGGCATGGACAGGTGCTGGGGTACTTTACAAATTACAGTAATGAACAGGGCGAGAACGCTGGTATTGTCCAGTTGGTCATGCAGTGGGTGAGTTCTGCGAACACATGGAACCGGCAAGCGTTGCTTGCGCGCGAGCGTCTTGTTTCCCCGTTGTTCATCATCAGCGTCTCGCTGCTGGTATTTGTGTTGCGCCTGCGCCAGCGCATGAGCATGGCAATGGCCGCGCTATTGCTCTTTGTGGCGATACTGGCGATTTCACCGCATGTGTTCCCCTGGTACACGCCCTTTCTGCTGATGTGGATTCCGTTGGTGATCGGGCCGCTGTGGAAAGGTCGCAAGTTGATTGGCAGCGCGCTGGCGGTCAGCGTTGTATGGTATTTTGTAAGCATCTCAATACTTCAGTATTTCTATACCTCTGGGCCGCGTCACTACGTCCCTGACTGGACCACTTACTACGAAATTGTATATTGGCCCGTAGCGGTTATTCTTGCTATCGCAGCCTTCATTGGCGTAAGAAATATGTTCCGTACTCGCTCGCGGAATTTGTAGGGAAGAGAATCGAAAGGAAAACGGTATGCAAACCGTCGATGAATCATCTGCTGCGCGGGAACGCGCATCGTATTCGTCTCGCAAACAGATTATTGTTTCCAGCATTGCCGCGCTGTGCGCCGGCCTCGTGGCTAGCCTGACAGCCGTTTTGCTGATGGCCGTCTTGCGCCTGGTGGCAGGCGTGCCCAGTCCGGTTGAGCTTTTTGGAGATCGCGTGCTCAAGCTGATGCAGGCGGGAACATTCGTTAATTTCTTGATCCGTTTTGGTTCCCACGCGAAAACGGTGCCGTTGGGACTGGCGATACTCGGCATGATTGGCCTGGGAACCGTGCTGGGAGTGCTGTATGCGATGATCGCGCGTGTTCAGTTGCCCGCGAGTGGCTATCGTTCTACTCGCAGAGAATGGGTGACGGCAGCCGCGTTTGCCCTGCTGATGACCCTGGGGGCAACCCTACTCTTCTGGACAGAGACGGCGCAAAACTTTTTTGGCTTGCCTTATGCCTGGGCCAGGTTTGTTACAATTCTCTCGCTCCTGGCGGAATTCGCCTTGTATGGCGTTGTTTTGTGCATTGTTTATCGTGGCATTCTGCCCAAAAAAGGTGTCGCAGGATCGACTCAAGCGGCGCAGAACCGGCGGCAACTTCTCGCGCGCGCGTGCGCTGCTGTACTCGGCGCCGGCGCAACCGCCGGGACGGCAGGGGTTATTGAGGGCTTGCTGAACAACTATAGCTCCTACGATGGCATGGGAACCTTTACCGCCAATGGCTTTATCCCACCGATTACTCCCAACAATGAGCATTATGTTGTAACACAGAACGCTGTTGATCCCATGCCCAATCTCGATGTCTGGCGTCTTGAGATCAACGGGCTGGTCGCCAATCCGGGCGCGTATACCTTTGACGAGCTACAAAAATTGCCCTCGACGACCCGCCCGATCACACTGGAATGCATTGCCAATGGGCCGCCGGGACACCTCATCAGTACCGCCATCTGGCAAGGGGTAACAATACGCTCGCTGCTGGATAAGCACGGCGGCGCTTTATCCAACGCGCGTTACGTGGCCTTCTATAGCGTTGATGGGTATAGTATCAGCCAGCCATTAGACGTGGTATTGCAAGCCGATGCGCTGCTGGCCTATCGCATGAACGGCGCTCCTCTACCGAATCGTCATGGCTATCCGTTGCGCGTCCTCATTCCGGGTCTCTATGGCGAAGAGAATCCCAAGTGGGTGACGCGGGTTGAACTGACCGATCACTTCGTGGGCGGATTATACGCGGACCAGGGCTGGTATCACGGCGCTTTGCACACGCTGACGCGCATTGATCGCCCGTTCGGGAAGTTACCACTGGGCCAAACTATCGAAATCGGTGGCTTATCCTTCGCGGGCAATCGCGGCATCCAGCGTGTAGAAGTCAGCGCTGACGACGGCGTCACCTGGCACGACGCAACGCTCCAACCAGCCCTTTCGCAGGACTCCTGGGTCTTCTGGACATGGCAATGGACGCCGCTCTTGCCGGGCAGCTACACACTGACCGCTCGCGCCACCGACGGCACCGGCGCAGTGCAACCGAGCCAGAAACAGGGAACGGTTCCCAATGGCGCGACCGGGTACCATTATGTGACGGTGCAGGTTGCTTGAGCGAAAATGCGGGGCAGGGCAGAGCGCGCTCTGCCCTGCCCCGCATTTTCGCGTATTTACTCTTCAAAACTCCCAAACAGGTTGTTGAACGACTCCGCCAGCGTGGGGTGGGCGAAGACGGCGTCGCGCAGCACAGTGTAGGGAATGTTGCCCATCATCGCCATTTGCAACATCGCCATCAGTTCGCCGCCTTCGATGCCCAGGATGGCGCAGCCTAGAATCTGGTTGGTAGCGGCATCGACGATAGCTTTCATGAAGCCGCGTGATTCGTCCACTTCCAATGCGCGTGCGACGTAGTTCATGGGCATTTTGGCGACTTTGATGGCACGTTTCTGTTCGCGTGCCTCGCTTTCGGTCATCCCAACACGCCCCAGTTGGGGATCAATGAAAACGGTGTAGGGCACTATACGGTTGGAGATGCTGGCGTTGCCATGCTCTATGAGATTCGTGCGTATGATGCGAAAATCGTCGTAGGAGATATGGGTGAAGGCCGGGCCACCTTTGATATCGCCCAGGGCGTAGATGCCAGGCACGCTGGTTTCTAGCCGCTCGTTTACCTGGATGAAGCCTGTTTTGTCGGTTGATACTCCGGTTGCGTCCAGGTTGAGCCAATCGGTATTGGGTGCGCGCCCTGCCGCCAGCAGCACATGCGAGCCAGACAGGGTTCGCTCTCCCGTTGGGGTTTGCACTGTCAGGTGAATACTACCCTCTGCGCCCTGTTCGACGCGCAGCGGTTTTGTCTCAAGCAGAACTTCAACGCCATCTTCGCGCAGGATGTTTGCCACTTCATCGGCCACATCCGCGTCCTCGCGGGCCAGCAGCTTTGCGCCGCGTTGAATGACCGTCACCTGGCTGCCGAAACGGCGAAACATTTGACCAAATTCCAGCCCAACGTACCCACCGCCGATAATCAACAGGGAATCTGGCACGGTGTCCAGTTCCATGATCGAAGTCGAGTCCAGCGTGGCTATGTTTTCAATACCCGGCAGAGAAGGCTTTGACGGACGCGCGCCCGCGTTGATAAAGACCGTGTCGGCGGTCAACTGGCGACGTTCACCGCCGGGTAAAACGACTTCTAGCGTTTTGGGGCCGGTGAAATGGGCCTCGCCCATCAAAAGATCGACGCCTTTGGTACCCTCTATGCGGCTCTGGCTGCCGTTGCGGAAGCTGTCCACGATATCTCGTTTGCGCTGGCGCACCTTCAGCATGTCGATAGTGATCGGCCCGGTATGCACTCCGTAATCCGCGCCGCGTCGCGCCAGGTAAGCCACGCGCGCGCTGGCAACCATCGTCTTAGTAGGTGTGCATCCTTCGTTTACGCAGGTGCCGCCGACATGCACTCGCTCGAGTAGAGCGGTCTTCCGTCCCGCGTTGGCTAAAGCGGTAGACAGCGGCCCTCCGGCCTGTCCCGCGCCAATGACGATGGCGTCGTATAGTGTTGTCGAAGTCATAAATATTCACCTCTCTGATCCGGGTAGCCGGGGCTGGCGCAGAACCTCATAAGTAACCAGGGCGGGGGCAAGCCCCGCCCCTACCCTGCTACGAGATGTGGCGGAAGCCGTATAGGGTAGGGGCGGGGCTTGCCCCCGCCCTGGCTACCTCACTTGCCCCGCCCTGGCTCATTTGTAATGTTTTGTTGTACACATGATACTATATCAGAGATAACACTGGAACAGTTTCAACTTAGAAGGGAGTATCACATGGCGCATACCAATATCAAACTCTATGGCACCAACTGGTGCAGCGACTGCAAACGCAGCAAAAAATTTCTGGGCGAGCAGCGCGTTCATTACGAATTTATCGATATCGAAGAGGATGTGGAGGGTCAGGCCTTTGTGCAAAAGGCCCAAAACGGCGGCATGACCATTCCGACAATTGTATTTGACGATGGCTCTTTGCTGATCGAGCCGACTAACGCGGAACTGGCGGCGAAGCTGGGATTGGAGACGAGGGCGAAAAGCGAGTTTTATGATCTCATCATTGTGGGCGGCGGACCTACCGCGCTGACGACGGCTATTTACGTGGCGCGTGATGGCAATGATGTGCTGGTGATCGAACGCAGCGGATTGGGCGGGCAGGCAGGTATTACCGAACGGTTGGATAACTACCCCGGCTTTCCCGAAGGCGTTTCCGGGGCTGAATTCGCTGAGCGCATCATCGCGCAGGCGAAACGCTATGGCGTGGAGTTGCTTTCGGCTCAGAACGTAATCAGTGTGAGCAACGACGAGGACGATCATATTGTCACCACCGACTCCGGCCACAGCTATACCTGTCACGCGGTTTTGCTGGCAACCGGCTCAACGTATAAACGGCTGGGCGTGCCGGGCGAGGATGACTATATCGGCGCGGGCGTGCATTTCTGCGCAACCTGCGATGGCCCGTTCTACAAGGGGCGCGAAGTGGCCGTGATCGGCGGCGGCAATAGCGCGGTTGAAGAGGCAGCTTTCCTGACACGCTTCTGCCCGAAAGTGACGCTGCTGGTGCGCGGCTCCGAGTTGACCGCTAACAAAGTAGCGTCCGAGAAGGCGCTGCATTCGCCGGAGATAGAGGTGCGTTTCAATACCGAAGTGGTCGAGTTGAAAGGCAGCAAAAACCATCTCGATACGCTGGTGCTAAAGGACAGGCAGACGGGCGAGGTCAGCGAACTGCGCGTGCCGGGCGTCTTCGTCTTCATCGGCCTGACGCCCAATAGCGAGCCGTTCAAAGATATCGTCAAGCTGGATGCTCAAGGTTTCATCAAGACGGGCATCGACTTCCAGACCAGCGCCGAGGGCATTTTCGCCGCCGGCGATGTGCGCTCAGGCAGCACCAAACAACTGGTCAGCGCCGCCGGCGAAGGCGCGGCAGCGGCGCTGGCTATCCGCGAACATCTGAAAGGGCATACCGCGCATAGCATGGAGATGGCGCTGGCTTGATTGCACGCTTTTGCGAACGCCAGAGATGGGACAGGGGCGGCGCTTGCGCCGCCCCTGTCCCTGGTAAGCTGGAGCGCGATCAAGCGCGCTCCCACAAAACCTTTACAACAGGCCGGCGCTCGTAAGCCAGTCGGTTGCAACCTGGGTGACGCTCTGACCTCCAACGACCTTTGCCTGCAACTGTTGGCTGACCTGCGTCGTCAGCTTCGGAGCAAGCGGATTGAGAGCAGCTGTAATACCGGGGGCCTTCTGAAGGGATGTGTCACGCACGATGGGTGCAGGATTGTACGCAGGAAATGCGTTTTTATCATCCTGCAACAACACAAAGTTGTCTTTTGCAATCAATGCAGCGGTCGTGTAACAGATGTTCAAATTTTGAGCGCCTGTCGTGACAGCCGGAAAGGTAAGACCTTCCTCAGTATACGTAGTCACACGCTTAAAGGTGATTTTGTATACCGACTTGAGAACATTGACTCCGTACTGTACACCGTCGGGAGGTGTAGCAATGGTCAGAGTGGACGCTTTCGACGCGAGGTCGGAAATCTTCGTCGCGCCCAGGCTGGTGGCCTGTGACTGCGTTGTGCAGACCCCGTAGGTATCATTCAGGGGCGCAGCATCTAGCCAGGTAATCTGATATTTGCTTTCGAATCCTTGCTTCACTGCCTGGTAGTCCTGTTGCGCATTGCCGGTGGACTGCAACCCCAGCTTCGCCAGCCCGGTAGCGGTGAATTCCGGGTACAAATCGATCTGCCCGCTTGTGATGGCGTTGAACACAACGGCATTGGTGCCTAACGCTGCTCTTTCAACCACCGTGAAGCCAGCTTTGCGCAACAACAACACGTACATTTTGGTGAGCAACTGCGCTTCGGTGTCTAGTTTTCCGCCAACGGTTAGCGTGATTCCCGCGTTGGGGTTGGAAGTCCCTGTAGCGCCGGGAGTGGGAGTGCTTCCACCACCACTGGTGCTGCCGCACCCCGCAAGCGCCACCAGTGAGATGAGTAGAAGCAGGCCGGCGGATTTTGCTCTCAATGAGCTGAAAAGGGATGACATAGTTCCTCCTCGTAATCAGGATTGGACAAAAAAACTTCATGGACTCGCACGCACACATTTGTACGCACACTTTTTGATAAAATGTATTATGCCCTGGCGGACGCGGTCATTGCCTCAATGCGAAGACCCGCCGGTGTAACGAGGCGTTCTAGCCCGCCAAGAGATAACTCTATGATAATGGCAAGCGCCGCAACGGGCAGTGAACCTGCCAGCAGTTGCGTAGTATCGAACTGGCGCAATCCGAGATAGATATATTCACCGTATCCACCAGCGCCAGTAAGGGATGCCAGCGTTGCAGTAGCTACTATTTGTACCGCTGATGTACGCACACCTGCGGCGATGATCGGCAGGACAAGAGGCGTCTGTATGCGTGTAATGATCTGCCAGGTCGTCATGCCCATACCGCGAGCCGCTTCAATCATAGCGGGGTCGATTCCACGAATAGCTGTAGAGGTGTTCAAAAGAATGGGTGGAATCCCCAGGACGATAAGCGCCACCAACGCCGGGTTGAAGCCAAGACCAAGCACAGGATAACTAATGGCAATGAAAACCAGTACCGGGATAGCGCGCATCAACCCACTTACATTGACGGCTATAAATGAAACCACAGGATTTCGTGATACAGCGATGCCCAGGGGAACGCCAATCAGGATGGCCAGTACAATCGCAATGGCACATAGCTTCAGATAATCCATGCTTTTTCCAGGGTAGTCGTTATTTGGATCGGAAATGAACTGCAGTAAACTAGTGAGCATGACTGATCCTCCATCAAATGTCCTGATTTTCAGGTTTATGCGACTGCAATCCTGCTGCGACCGCGATTAAGAGCAACCTGGAGCGCGAGTAAAAGTAAGTCAGAGCCGATAGCCATAATCGTTATTAAAATAGCTCCGGCGAATAATTGAGCGTCGTTAAGATTATAGAAGCCGAGGAAAACCAGCGTTCCTAAACTTGGCACTCCTACAAGCTGCGATAACGTTGCAATGCCAATTGTTGTCACAGTGGCGACTCGTATTCCGGCCACGATCACCGGTAAAGCCAGTGGCAGCGTCACACGCACTAATCTCTGCCCGCGGGTCATACCCATGGCTCGCGCTGCGTCAAGAAGGAGCGGATCTACTCCGTTGATGGCGGCAGCAGTATTACGTATCAAGGCAAGTTGCGTATAAAGAACCAGGGGAATGATTACCGTCGGCGGATTCAATCCGGTGAAGAGAACTAAGATACTAAAAAAAGCCAGCGCTGGAATACTGTACATTACCCCGGTGAACAGAATAATGGGGGCATAAAACCGGCGGTAACGTGCTAACAGTATGCCTATGGGAACAGCAATCACTAATGAGATGAGCATAGTGACGCCGACTATCGTCAAATGCGCAATCAACAAATTGGGAATACTATTCGGATCATTCGGGTCGTAGTTGGTTGGGTCGAGAATATAATTCATGGTCCTCCTCTCACTTTGCGCGGGTAGAAAATGACAAGGGAGTTTCTACCCAATACTATTCGAGAGAACTGGCTGTCTGAGTCTCCTTCTCGTTCGCCTCGTGAGTGTTTGCGTTACGGCGCGTTTTCGTGATTTCATGGTTGATGCTGGCGAGGGTAATGTAACCGAGAGGGTCTTGCGTATCTTGATCGAGTACTGCGAGGGCGGGGGCGTTGGTTTCGAGGAGTTTCAACATGGCCGTGAGTAAGGTAGCATCCGCGGAACATGTTGGAAGATCTCCCCAGTGCGCCGAAGATACCGTCTCCGGTTCTCTTTCCAGGGCATCAGAAACAGGCAGGTATTCGATCTGGCGCAAGATGCTATCCGCGCCTACCAGCTTGCGTACATACGCATTAGCCGGATTTGAAATGAGTTCGACGGTGGTGCCAAGCTGCTGGAGCTTCCCATCGTACAGCACTGCGATCTGGTCGCCCAGTTTAAATGCCTCTTCCATGTCGTGCGAGACAAAGAGAACTGTCTTGCGTACATCACGCTGGATGCGCAACAACTCGTCCTGCAGGCGAGCGCGTGTGATGGCATCGAGCGCGCCGAAGGGTTCATCCATCAGGAGAATAGCCGGGTCGGTCGCCAGCGCCCGCGCCAGGCCAACGCGCTGCTGCTGCCCGCCGGAGAGCTGGCGGGGAAAACGTTTGCGATACTGGTCAGGCGGCAACCCTACCAGTTCTAGCAGTTCGTCAACCCGTGACGCCAGGCGCTCTTTTGACCAGCCACCGCCAATCTCGGCGGTGACGCGAATGTTTTCAGCAATGTTCATATGGGGAAACAGGCCCACTTGCTGGATAACATAGCCGATGCGCCTGCGTAACAAAATAGGATTCTCGCGCAAAACGTTCTTGCCATCGATCAGAATCTCGCCGGAGGTCGGTTCGATCAGGCGATTGACCATGCGCAGCAGGCTTGTTTTGCCGGAGCCAGAGGTTCCCACCAGCATACAGGTTTTTCCCTCAGTCACCTCGAACGAGACAGCATCGACCGCTGGAGATGATGTGCCGGGAAACTGTTTGGTGATCTCTTTAAACGCGATGGTTGCCATGGCTGGTGGCCTCCTCATGTATAAGAGCGGGCGCGTAGATAATCACGCACAAGTCTCATCTAAACAACGTTTTTTCAGGCATACTTCGCATATCCTACCATAATTCAGCCCCGCATCGCCTCTCATAAACCCGATAGGGTCTATATCATTCCGGGTGAAAATACATAGTTTGTAGGGACGCGATTTATCGCGTCCACTCATGCCGACGCTCGCCCGAAGCGGACGCGATAAATCGCGTCCCTACATTCACCCTAAAGGATGCAGAGCCACCCGATACTGCTATGTACTACGTCGATAAAGTGTTCCAATTTCGCAAAAATACCAGAGATGATACTTTCTCTTGTGGTGTCAAACAATGGATATGGCTGTGATATTCCCTATATCCCCCAGGCCCTGCAATTTTCCCGTTTATCAATGTATGTCAAAATGTCGTTCCGTATATTTTCTTAGTAAGTGGAGAGCTACATGCAGCGCATCTATTTACGCAAGCTGCTCACTACCTGCGCCGGTCTTGCCATTATCGTCGCAAGTATCCTCAGCGTTGTGTTTATCGCGAAGGCGAAACAAAATTCGCCCTTTGTCCTGACGAATCAATCCGTTCCGCTGGTAAGTCGCGCCCGCATGGTTGGGCCTGCCAGTGCTCAACAGCAACTCAATCTCTCGGTTGGCTTGCAATTGCGCAATCAAGCGGACCTGGCGAAACTCCTGAGTGATCTTAACAATCCCCGTTCTTCGCGCTATCATCAATACTTGACGCCCCAGGAATTTGCCGCTCAATTTGGCCCCACCGCCGACCAGGTACAGCAGACCAAATACTTTCTACAGAAACAGGGGTTGACGGTGACAGGCGTTTCTCCCAACGGTCTCCTGATTGATGCCACATCCACCGTCGCCCAGGCGGAAGCGGCCTTCCAGGTGACAATCAACAATTATGTGCTGGGGGCCAGCGCCTTCTTCGCCAATGCCAACCCGCCCGTTATTCCAGGCGCGCTTTCTTCTATTATCACTTCCATCGGTGGCCTGGATAACAGCGTGAAAATGCACCCCCTGTATCGCCTGGTAAGTCCAAAAAATAGCAAACCTGAGCCGAACTTTTCAGGGTATTCCAAAGCATCGCCCAATGCCACGCAAAGTGGCTTTGGACCACCTGACCTGAGAGGGGCATACGATGCCACGCCTTTACAGTCACCCGGCCTGCAAGGAAGCGGCCAGACGGTTGCGGTCTTTGAACTTGACGGCTACAAGAGCAGCGATATCACCGCTTACCTGCAAAACTACGGTCTGGGCAGCCCCAGCATCAGCAATGTACTGGTGGACGGCTTCAATGGTTCAGCCGGAGCAGGCGCCATCGAAGCGGCTCTGGATATCGAAGTGGTGGCTGCCATGGCTCCTAAAGCGAACCAGATTGTCTACGAGGGACCTAACTCGACGCAGGGCGTCAACGATACCTATAACAAGATCGTAACCGATAACAAAGCGCAGATCACTACCATCAGTTGGGGTGAATGCGAATCGCAAAGCGGCAATGCCGAACTGCAGACGCTCGACAATATCTTCAGTCAGGGCGCTGCCCAGGGTATCGCCATGTACGCGGCTTCGGGCGACTCTGGCGCCTATGACTGCAATGATAGCAACCTGGCGGTCGACTCTCCGGCTGGTGATCCCAATATTACGGGCGTTGGTGGTACCAACCTGCAATTGAATAGCGGCGCGTATGGCAGCGAGTCGGTGTGGAGCAATCCGTCTGATACGCAGCGCAGTCCCAGGGGCGCGGGCGGCGGCGGCGGCATCAGCAGCTTCTTCAAGCAGCCCACCTGGCAGACTGGCCCCGGCGTGAAGAACCAGTACAGCAATGGCAATCGCCAGGTGCCGGATGTCTCAGCCGATGCCGACCCCGCCAGTGGTTACGCGGTCTATTGCACGGCGACAGCATCAAATTGCCCGTCAACTGGCTGGATCACCGTAGGTGGCACCAGCGCAGCCGCGCCCCTCTGGGCAGGCAGCACCGCGCTCATCAATGGCTACCTGCAACAGCAGGGGAAATCGCGCATGGGCTTTGCCAACCCGGTGCTCTACGGGCTGGCAAATCAAAAAACGCAGTTCGCGCCGTTCCACGATGTCACCAGTGGCACCAACCTCTTTTACCCGGCAACCACCGGCTATGACGAGGCAAGCGGCTGGGGTTCGCCCGACATTTACAATATCGCTCGTGATATAGCTGGCGGTGTAACACCACCGCCTTCACCGACGCCCAATCCCAGTCCCACGGCGACCGGCACATCGACTTCGACTCCGGGTCCGACGACGACTTCGACTCCGCCGCCAGGTCCGACGCCCACCACGACGCCTGTACCTCCCACTCCTACACCAACAGGTGGTTCGTTGGTCCAGAATGGCGGCTTCGAGCAGGGATCGCAGGGCTGGCAGGAATCCTCTGCCGGGGGCTATGAACTGGTGGACTCCACGAATCCACATTTGGGCACTGGTAGCGCGTTCCTGTGCGGTTATGCCAGTTGCGACGATAGCATCGGCCAAAGTTTCGCCGTGCCGGGCAGCGCGTCATCCATCAGCGTAAGTTACTGGTGGTACGGCGATACCAACCGCACCACGCACTCTTGCACCGACACCTTTACGGTGACAGTGCTGGACAGCGCTGGCAGTACTATCGGAAAGGTGCAGGCCGCCTGCAACAAGGATGCAACGCGCGCCTGGCAGCAGGTCACGTTTGACGCGACCAGCCTGCTCGCCAGTTACGCCGGGCAGAATGTAACGCTGGTGTTCGAGGCTAAAACATCCTCGTCTTCGTCGCGCACCTCAGCATTCTTCGTGGATGATGTGGCTGTGACGGCGCAATAAATTGAGCAAAACTCAGGGAGTGCGGTGTGGATAATGCTATTCACACCGCACTCCCTTGAACTTCGTTCAGTGGGGTTGACGGCGTATATCAATATAGCTCTCGGTAAGTGAGGTACAGGTTCCCTGCAATTTGTCTTTGTATTTTCGAAGCATATTGACGGGAATTTGCGCTCGATGCTCTATTGGTATCCGTTTTGATATGCGCAATAGAATCACGCCTGATGTAGGTCTCAGTTCGTCGAGAACCAACCGCTCAAAATCCTTGTCCTGGGTGATTAGCAATGCTTTATTCCGATAAGCAGCTTCTATTATAGCCGTATCTTCTGCATAGCGATCAACGTATTCGACAGAGTATCCTTCTTCTCTTAAACGAGAGGCAATTTTCTGAGGGATATTTGCATCAACGAAGATGTTCAAGAAATTGCCTGATCGAGAGGATAAACTACCTCTCTACGAAGAGTATCGGCAGCAAAGGCTATGGCAGCATAGACAGATTCTCGTGTTAGATGCGGATATTCCTCCAACAGTTCTTCGATGCTTGTGCCACCGGCCAGTTCATCAAGTATCAACTCAACAGAAATGCGTGTATTTTTAATTGCAGGCTTTCCGAACAAAATGTTAGGATTCGACGTGATGTACTGTCTATAATCTCGCATCTTCAATGCCTCCTTCAGCTAAATTTTACCCTAGAATAAATGGATAGTCAAAGGTTAGCGCCTTTTCAGCTTCATTTATTTGGTTTGTCTTATTTCCTGTGAGCGTGTAGGTAGGTTGTAAGAATTGGCGGCTGATGTCGCACACATCAGCCATGCTGTTGCTACTCCTGTGAGAAGAAGATACTCTTCACTTCGGTATAGAGTTGGGCGGCGTGCATCCCCATTTCGCGCCCGATGCCGCTGCGTTTGTAGCCGCCGAAAGGGGCTTCTGTATGCACGCTGTGACTGGAATTGACGGAGATCACTCCCGCGCGTAAGCCCCTGGCGACGCGGATGCCGCGTCCGAGATCGCGCGTCCAGACCGAGCCTGCAAGTCCATAAGGAGTATCGTTGGCGATGCGCAGCGCCTCTTCTTCGCTATCGAATGGCATCACACAGACTACCGGCCCGAAAATCTCGTCCTGGGCCACGCGCATAGCGTTTTTGACGTTGGTCAGGACAGCCGGTTGCAGGTAAAAGCCTTCTTCGCCTCCGGCGATGGCTGGCACACTTCCGCCAGAGCCAACCAGCGTCGCGCCTTCCTGCCGTCCTATCGCGATGTAATCGAGCGAACGCTGGCGCTGCCCGGCGGAAATCATAGGGCCAAGCTCGGTCTGCTCGCTGAGTGGGTCTCCTACCCGCAATCCGGCAGCGCGGCGCGAGAAGCGTTCGACAAACTCATCGTAGGCCGGGCGTTCGACCAGCAGGCGCGAGCGAGCGCAGCAGTCCTGTCCTGTATTGCCGAAGACCGAGAAGACCGAAGATTCGACGCAGCGCTCTATACCGGCATCCGCGAAGACAATGTTGGCGGCTTTGCCTCCCAGTTCGAGCGAGACGCGCGTAATGTTATCGGCGCACAGGCGCATGATCTGCGTCCCGACCCCGGTTGAGCCGGTGAATGAGACCTTCGACACGAGCGGATTCTTCGCCAGCGCGTTGCCAACCGCCGCGCCAGGGCCGGGCAATATGGAGATGACGCCGGGTGGCAAACCAGCCTCCATCAAAATATCGGCCAGCAGCAGCACTGAAAGCGGCGTCAACTGGGCGGGCTTGACCACGATAGTATTGCCACACGCCAGCGCCGGGGCGATTTTCCAGGAAGCGATCACCAGTGGGAAATTCCAGGGCGTAATCAGGGCGCACACCCCCACTGGCTCGCGCAGCGTCACTTCGAGTCCGGCGTCCTGCACGGGGATGGTCTCGCCAAATATCTTGTTCGCGGCCCCGCCCCAGTATTCCAGTACCGCCGCAACCAGAGAAATCTCACCGCGCGCGTCCCGAATGGGCTTACCGGCGTTGCGAGCCTCGATAGTAGCAATAGTTTCCAATCTTTCTCGCACCAGGTTCGATGCATGGAGTAGTATGCGACCGCGCGCCGTCGCCCTCATACGCGGCCAGACCCCCTCCTCAAAGGTGCGGTAGGCCACCTGTACGGCCTGGTCAGCATCAGCCACGCTCGCCTGGGCCACTTCCGCGAAAGGTTTGCCCGTCCCCGGCTCGATAACCTGGAATGTTTTGCCGTCTGTGGCGGCAGTGCGCTCCCCACCAAGCACTAAGCGTTCGATGTTCATGATAATGCCTCCTTATCACTATGCTTGCAGTCCTGTTATCCTGCTTCTATGCGCAAATATCCAGAGTGCTAAAGCCGCTTCTGGATCGCAACGATAATCAATGAGCGTTTCCGCCAATGCTTCTTGCAAGGTATAAGTTCGCACACGAATTTCTTCCTGCGCCTCCATCTCTAAGGGGTCCCATTCCAGATCATAGCCGACGAAAAGGTGAACTTTGTGCGCGATATAGCCAGGATGGCTATGCACATCGAGCAATCGCTCCAATTTCCCTGCTCGATAGCCGATCTCCTGTTGTAATTCCTGTTGCGCCTGGTTTTCAAGAGCTTCAGGAGTAGCCCCTTGCACTTTTCCCCCCGGTAATTTGAGTTGCCAGACCCCTGCACCTAGATCATATTCCTCAACCAACAAAATCATCTCCTGGTACGCAACCGGTAAGATTAAGACACTCTCTGGCCGTTCTACGATGTCACGTAGCACTTCTTTCCCGTTGGGCATCCGCAAATGGTATTGACGGACAGTGATGGTTGAACCCTGATAGACAACCTGTTCAGCTATAGCAAATTCTCGTTTGACAGAGAGAGCTGGTTTGCTCGCCGTCTCCGGGAAAAAAACTCCATAGTTTTTTACAGTGCGTTGCAGGGTGTGAATATGGATAAAAGGACGCTTTCTCAAGCGAGCATAGCTGGCTACATCCCCTGTGCCACCTCCGCCTTTTGGTGGCAATCCATTCCAGGCGAGAATAATCAGATCACAATGATCGACGAGCCATTCACCGGCAGCAAGGTAGGCATCATCAGAACAGGCATCGGCTGGGAGTTGGCGCAGAGCCTGAGCGTGATGCAAAAGCTGTTGATAGACCTCGCACGAGTCGGCAGATGGGAAAATAGCTTCATAGGATGCGCAGGGAATGACGGCTTCAAAAGGGATACCCTCCTCCAAAGCGGTTTGGACGAATAATTGATCGGCTCCCATTGCCAGAGCAGCGTAAAGCACAAGATCACATCCCTGCTGTTGATAGGAGTGCAGGAGCGCGCGGAATTGCTCTCGCACAAAGTCAAGGGTCACACGGTCGCCCAGTTGCTGATGCCCACTGACACCTATCCGTAGTTGTGGTTTTTGCATGAGGTCTTCACCTTCATTTGTATCCCTCAAAAAATGATCTGATCTTCCAGGTATGATATTGTGAAGGATAGGATGTGTTATTGCATAGCCAATAGCGCACCCAGGCGAGAAACGCCTCGCTCATTTTTCCATTTTGACTGCGCTAGATCGGTATGGAGATGCTTCACACGCGAAATAGTTTTGTTGGACCCGGTCGAACGTGCCATAGTGAACGATTCTTCGGCATGCATGAGACAAAAATCTATCTCTCCGAGTCCAAAATAGGCTTCAGCTTTCTGGATGGTCAGGCGAGCGCGGGTGGGAATAAAGGTTGGCTTCACATAGACAAGACCCTTGTCGATGAGATTGATAGCGCGGTCGTAATCTTGCAAAAAGGCGGCATCCACCCCTTTTTGCGCGGTGACTGAGGCGATACTGAACTCACGTTGAATGGATAGGCTCCGCTCTCTCTGAGATGCTAGCTGCGATAAGGTATTTTCGGCCAGCCCAACGTTTCTCCAACACTCCTGCGGTTGTTGTGCTTTTGCGTAGGCTTCCGAAAGCAGTTTGAGAATATGTCCTTTGAGGTAGGGATATCCATATCCGTTGATGGTATTGAGAGCGCCTTTGAGAGCGGTAATAGCTTCGTATGGTTGATCTGCATTAATGTAAGTGACACCTCTTCTAAAAAGAGCTAATGCCTGTAATTCGGGGTCATCAATTTCCTGGGCAATACGGTAAGCTTTTTGGAATGACTGATGAGCGGCGCTGTAGTCCAGGTTCATACTACGATCGATCGTTCCTTGTAACAGATAGCTCATGCTGAGCACTGCCAAAGCTCGCATGTGCCATCCAGTTCCCTGTGATTCTTTGACAAAATGAGTCACTTCACTCATCCACATAGGTAGCCCTTGTGAGGCGGAGCGTGTTCCCCCAATTTGTTGTGCTTCAAAGCGCAAGATCATGGCATTTTCAAGGTAAGCCATAGGATCATCATTAAACAGCAAGCTGATAGCATTGAGACGTGGCTTTTCATTTTCTAATGCCATAAGCACTGCGGGGATACCGAGCAGTTCTACTAAAAATTGTCGTCGTTTCAAGCTCTTTATCATCGGGCGTTGCTCCATTCGTTGCACCGTGCGCAAATCGACGTCGAGTTCGTCGGCTAAACGCTGCTGAGTCCAATGCTTATCCTCGCGGTACTGCGCGATGATCTGCCCCTGGTGGATACTTTCCACTCCAATGTTACTCTCCATCATGCATCTCCTTTTTGTCGCATTTCACGTTATTATGCCGTAGCAGCATTGTTGTTGCTATTTCATACTTAAAATGTTCTATGCATGATACATCTTCACCAGGGGTGAGCCGCTTTCTACGCTGCTTACTCCTTTAGAGCAGGTTGTGTTGAAAGTACGCGCTTGTCTCTTTGAGTGTACCATGCATTCTCCCTTAAAACAATGTGATGACTGTTAGAGTGACAGACAAGGAGTGTCACCATGTCCGATCTGCACAAAAGCGAAATTGCGCGATTCAGAGAGCAGCAGGCGATAGAGGAAGAGGCAGCACGGCAGGCCCTCTCCAGCTTAGCCATCACGGCACGACACGATATCATCATCGCCCGGATGCAGCGAGGCGGAGAGCGTATCTTGCAACTGATCGCCCAGGGCAAGCATGACCAGGCACAGGTGTTGATGAATAGCGAGAACTGGGGCACCGCAGATGATGCAAAGACAGAAGGAGAAGGGAAAAACGATGGACCGATCCAACCTGAATCGTCTGCCAACAGTGGCGCTCAACTTCAATGATCTGGCATCGGTACGCAGCATCATTCGTGCCTATATCACCTACACACGCAGGGCGAACAAGCCGACACGCGAGCGCGATGAGCAGATGCATGTGCTGGAAAGCCTGTACCTGCGACTGGCAAATATCCCGGTCAATGTAGGGGATATCGCTCTTCTGCTGAACGTGGCGGAAGTGGCCGCGCTGGATTGCGCCATCGCTGGATTTTACGCCTTTGTGCGTAACAAAGTCTCACCGTCGCGGGAGCGCGATGAGACCTTGCAGGATGTCGAACGGCTGCGCCAGGCATTGGCGCGAATGCAATAGATTGCGCTTGTCCAATAGGGACATCATGTAATCCCAACTGAATGGCCCTCCGAAAAGGACAAGTGCAAGGTCCCCCACTCATCCCCACATCCACCAACTATTATCTATCTCCAGAAACATGCTCCTACTTGACATTGTACTGATTTTCAGTACAATAGAGCCATGAATGAAATCCGTATTTTAGAGTTGATTTGGGATGGTTTTAACGAGGCACATATTTGGGAGCGTCACCAGTTGACAAGAGCTGATGTTGAGGAGGTAGCATACGGCTCGGCTGAACTATTAAAGGCACAACAAACTTATGGAGGACGCTTCTTTGTCACCGGACCAAAAGCAGATAAACGGCTCCTGGTGCTTATACTTGCGCCTAAAGGAGCAGGAAAATTCTACCCGGTAAGCGCCAGGCCAGCAGATAAGAAAGAACGTCTCGAGTATCGACAATGGAAGGAAGCATATAAACATGAGTGACGAATTACAATATAATGGACCGGAATATCCGACGCAAGCACACGGCACTATTCCGGCTTTCAACAGTTATGAGGAAGAAGCGCATTTTTGGGATACGCATAGCATTGCCGATTTTACCCATGAAACAAAATCAGTGAAAGTGAGCGCGACACGCGGCTTCACTGCGAACGTGCAGGTTCGGTTTGACCCGGAGACAGACCATGAGCTAGAGGCGATTGCGCGCGAACGCGGCATGAAAAAGGCTACCCTTATACGGACATGGGTACTTGAACGGTTACGCCAGGATCGTAATCGCCCTGCCTTATAAGGACCAACTACCCGCAATTACTTTATGTAATAGTCTTATGCCATCACATCGTCGTCCAGCCGGTAACCGCTAACTCGGTTCCGTCGTTGATGGAGGCGATGGTGTTGGATGCGCCCCCGTTCATCGAACCATAGAGAATGGAGTAGCTGGCATTAGCGCCCTGTGAGCCGTACTCTTCCAGCGCGTACAGGCTACGATCGCGCGAGACGTTGGACCAGTAGTATTGCGAGTTGGAATTTAAGACAGGAATCAGTTCGTTGCCCGCCGCCACCAGGGGAATGGCGTTGTTCGAGCCGTTTGTCGCGATTTTGTACAGGCCATCTTTGCTGCGATCACCGCTCACCCCCATGTTGGAATTTGAGGTCGTTGCCAGTAAAAAGTTGTTTGTATTGTCAAATACTCGCACAGCAGTGATGGCGAGCGTAGAACTGCTGAAGACTTGCGAGGCGGACGAACTGCCTATTTTGATAGCCTTAGTGCATAAACGCTGCTTTCGCCATTTCCTGGAGCATAGCATGTATTGCCTCTATGGTAAAGGATGCTTACATAATGCCGATCACAATGGCGCTGACGTTGCCTTCACCGCCTGCCAGATTCGCCTCGTCTACAAGAGAGCGAGCCAGTTTCTGGGCGTCGTTCTCCTCTGTAATGCCTTCTGAAAGCAATGTTTCCAGGCGTTCATCTGGCAGCATTTGCCACAGACCATCGGTGCAAAGCAACAGTATATCGTTTGCCGCGACTGCAAATTGGAAACAATCGATTTGCGTCAGGTTCGCCTGTCCGAGATAGCGATAGAGCTTCTTGCCCTTTGGACTGGTATAAATCTCTTCCGGTTTGAAGTGGTGAGCGTTTACCTGTCCTGTCCCAAGCGTATGATCGGTGGTAATGCGCTTCAGTCCCTTGCCCGGACTGTAGTGATAGGCGCGGCTGTCCCCAATGCTGGCGACATAGAGACGGCGTTTGTGGACAATGGCAATGGTCAGAGTACTCGCCATGTTGGTATCATAGTCGGCGTTGCAGTGATAAATCACCTTGTTGGCGCGGCGCGTGGCTTCGCGCAGCCACTGTTCCAGTATATCGTCCGGTGTGGTCGATATGGTGCCGGCGAACGTCATACCGTATCCACTGGCCGAGCTTGGTCCGGGAGACCATGTTGAGGAAGATGGAAGAGGCGTGGCGAGCAGAGGCAGCAGCACATCAGCGATAGTTTCTACCCCCAGGCGGCTGGCCTCGTGTCCGCCTGCTGACTTGCCCTGCGGCCCCCGCAGTCCGTCGGCCACGGCAAACAATCCGAACGGGCGCGGGGGTGGCGCGAGATTGGAGCATAATCCCTGCGCGATGAGCAGCATATCCTCGTTATCTTCGGCTACATAGCGGCGTCCCGTATCGCTGACATACCCCACCGAGCAGACTTCTGTCACCAGGGGCGAGGTATCATCCAGGCGATGCCCGCAGCGGCGACAGAAACGCGAGTTGCCGCGATTTTCTTGCCCGCACGCGCTGCAAGGATTTTCCGGGATGATGGTACGTATGATGATATTAGCGCTATCCGGGATCACTGTCACTTCCGGCATATCAGTATGGGTCGAGAAATTGAGCGCGCTATTGATGGCATCGGCAAATGCTCGCGCGCTACTGAATCGTTTGGCCGGCTCGTTTTCCGTTGCCCGCATCACGGCGGCATCCACGGCAGCATTGAGGTGCGGGTTAAGCTCGCTGGGCGCGGGCAGCGTGGCGGTATTGCTGCGCACGATCGCCTGAAATGGCAGTAAGCCCGTCAGCATCTGGTAGGCGACCACTCCCATCGAGTAGATATCACTCGCGGGTTCGGGATGGCCCAACCCCTGTTCGGGGGCGGTGTAATGTTCGGTTCCCAGTGAAAAACCGCCCTGTGTCAGTGGGCGTTCTTTTTGCATGGCGCGCGCAATGCCAAAATCAGTGATCATCAGCCGCCCATCGCTCTGATTGATGAGCAAATTGGACGGCTTGATATCGCGGTGAATGATGCGCTGCTGATGATTGTGAATGCTATCAATGGCGTCCGCCAGTTCATAGATGTAACGCCGTGTCATGTCCAGCGGCAAGGGCTGCTCCGCTTTCAACAGGCCCTTCAACGTGCCTCCTGTAATCAGCGGCATCACCAGGTAGAGCAAGGGACCATCCTGGCCGAAATTCAGCACAGGCACGATGTTTTTATGTTGAAGCTGGTGAGCGTAACGCGCTTCACGCCGGAAACGCTCAACCGCCGTCGCCTCGTCAACATTCGTGTTGTTCATTGAAATAACCTTGAGCGCCACTTGTTGGAGGTCGAAGGTATCGCTGACGCGATAGACTGCTCCCATACCTCCCAGGCCGATTAACGTTTCAATGCGGTAGCGACCGGCAATCAATGCTTCAGGCAGCAAGCACTGGCAAAACGGATTGCTACACTTGAACGTCCCTGGCGGGTAATCGGCGCGGCAACGAGGGTTCTGGCAACGAGGCATAACCATTCCTTCATCACGAACAATCTAGATGGTGTGGCAATTTTTGCCTGTCCACATTGTAGAGTCATGAACCCCCGCATGAATGTCGGGGGCTTGCAGTCACCCTTAACCGAACCGATGATTGTTCCATCGGTTCTCAGATGCCACAATAGGCTGCATGACGACAGCCCTTGAGATATTGAGAGCGGCATTCAGATCAGCGTTACCGGCATAGCCGCACGAGCAACATACAAAGGAGGCTTGACTCTTATGGTTCTCTCTGGCACAGTAGCCGCATATATGGCACGTTCTGGACGTGTTGCGCGGGTCTACAGTATGCAATGGAACACCAGCAAGGGCAGCCTTGTAGGAAAGGAAGAAACGGAGTTGTCCAAAAGTCCAGGAGCTATGCCTTGCACGCTGAGAGTGTCTAACCGTGCGTTCGGTTCTTTGCCGAATGTGCCTTAACTCTTCAATTGCAATCGCTTGTCCGTTGGCTTTGGCCTTTTGCACAATGCATTTAGAGATGACATGATTGGTATTACGTTTGAACCTGGCTTCTTTGCCAGAAAGATTCTTGAGATGTCTCTTCGCGGATTTCGTGCCGTGCTTCTGAAGCCGTTGACGCAGGACATGATGCCGTATGCGGTTCTTTTCGACGGCTTCTCCGCTAAACGACTCTCCTCTGCTGTCAGTCGCCAGATTGATGATGCCCAGATCAACGCCCAGCGTATCAGTCGTCTCTTGCGGTTCAGGCGTAGGAACTTCCAGCGTCACTGCCAGAGAGAAGATGCCCTCGCGATAGAGCAAATCAGCTTGCCCCTTGATGCTCTCAAATCTGGACTCCTGGTAGCCGCCCATGCGGAAGGGAACAAGGACCCGCCCTTGCAGCGTCAAGAGGGAAACAGTGGTAAGTCCCTTAAAGGACATCACCCGTTCGTCGTAGACCATTGCCCCCTCTGGCCTGAACGTAGGTTGAATGCTCTTATCGCGCTTGTAAACATCACTCGCCTTGCTGATGCACCGGATAGCCAACTGCGCAGGCAGATGATAGGTGGTACGCAACTCACCATATGTCATCTTCTGCAATTCAAACTTGTTGGCAACCCCAGCTTCAAATGCCTGGGAAGCCACGTAGTCACACGCGGCATTAAAAGCATGTACCGTCTCAAGCAACGCTTGTGCCTGTTCAGGTGTAGGAGCGAGTTTCAAAAGCATCGTTTGTTTCATGGTTTGAGTATAGCACATTTGAGAGGTAGTATCAAATGGAACGCGTAGCACCGCTGCGGCGGCGGGCTATTCCTCCCCGGCATAAATGCGCGGGGCTTCCTGGCCCGATTCATTTGATGATTTAGCTCTATCAATAATATATGGGCAACTCATCGCGAAATACCCAGGCGCGGCTCATATTCACTAGCTTTTCTTTTCATGGGATTATTAAAGCGGTTGTCACGCGGTTATTATATGCTCTCAGCATAGACCGGGAGAAATATATGCTTCCGGCATGTTTTTTGCATTGTAAGCTATACCAAAAGTAAGTATCGTTATCTATAACATCTCCGGGCAATCAGACTGAAAGGAAAAGACAGTATGCGCATTCTCATCATTGGTGGCACCAACTTTATGGGGCCATTTGTTGTGCAATCTCTTGACGCGCAAGGTCATGACGTGACGATATTTCATCGCAGCAGGATAACCGCCCACCTGCTGCCAGATAGGGTGCAGGAACTATTGGGGGATCGTCATCCTCTGGCCGGTGTTGCCGACATTCTACGCAAGACCGAACCCGAAATTGTATTGGACATGATCCCCGGTGTCGAGCAAGATGGACGGGACATCGTGAGCGTCTTTACGGGTGTGGCCCGTCGTGTGGTCTCTATTAGCAGCCAGGATGTCTACCGTGCTTTCGGACGGGTCAACCACAGGGAGTCCGGGCCAGTTGAACCACTTGCCATCACTGAAGATTCACCTGTAAGAGAAAATCTCTATCCCTACCGGGGCGTGACAATGAGAAGAGAGGATGACCCGCAAAAATGGCATGATGATTATGACAAGATACTGGTTGAACGTATCGTCATGAGCGATCCTGATCTCCCCGGTACCGTCCTGCGCCTGCCCATGGTCTATGGGCCGGGCGATTACCAGCATCGCATGTTTGCCTTCCTGAAACGCATGGACGATCAACGTCCGGCTATCCTGATGGACGAGCTTGAGGCCGAGTGGAAGTGGACACATGGATATGTAGAGAACGTGGCCGCTGCGATTGCGCTGGCCGTCACGGATGAGCGCGCCGCCGGCCGTATTTACAACGTAGGTGAGCCGGTTACTTTCACTATGGCCCAATGGGTGGAGAAAATAGCAGAAGCCGCCGGATGGCAGGGGCGTATTGTGCGCGTCCCGCATGGACGTTTGCCAGAACCTCTACGATGGGGCATCAACGCCGAACAACATCTCGTGGTCGATTCGAGCCGCATCCGCCGTGAACTGGGCTATAGCGAGCATGTGGATATTGACGAGGCCATCCGGCGCACGGTTGCCTGGGAACGAGCGCATCCCCCCGCGAAGGTGGACGAGAAGGATTTTGATTACGCGGCTGAGGATGAATTTTTACGCTCGTAAATACTTGACTTTCTCTACAGTACGACATACAGTGTAGGCAGAGTCCTCATACGAGGAAGGCTGGCTCATTTCCGCGTTCGTGCGTCATCCGCTGGCAAAGCGGATTTTATTTTTCTGCTTGCTATGGCAGCAAGAAAAGAGAGGAGCTACCCATGCCTGATAACGTTCACACAAAGTTCCTTCTGGATGAAGATGAAATGCCCCGCGCCTGGTACAACATCATGGCGGACATGCCCAATCCACCCGCGCCGGTTCTGCATCCTGGCACCCACCAACCGGTTACGCCCGCTGATCTCGCGCCGCTCTTCCCCATGGCCTTGATTATGCAGGAAGTCAGCGCCGAACGGTACATCGATATCCCGGAGCCGGTTCGCGATATCTACAGGCAGTGGCGACCCAGTCCGCTTTACCGCGCGCGCCGCCTGGAGAAGGCGCTGGGTACAACGGCGCGTATCTATTACAAGTACGAGGGTGTCAGCCCCGTTGGTAGCCACAAACCCAACACGGCGGTTGCGCAGGCCTTCTACAACAAAGAAGAGGGCATCAAGAAGCTTTCGACCGAGACGGGCGCGGGACAATGGGGATCGGCGCTGGCGATGGCGGGCGCGTTCTTCAACATGGAAATCGAAATCTTCATGGTGAAGGTCAGCTATCAACAGAAACCGTATCGCCGCAACCTGATGGAGGCCTACGGCGCAACCGTCCATGCCAGCCCCACCAACCTGACCAATGCCGGGCGCGGCATCCTGGCGCAGGACTCCGAAAACATGGGCAGCCTGGGTATCGCCATCAGTGAGGCCGTTGAAGTTGCGGCCATGAGCGGCGGCACCACCAGGTATTCGCTCGGCAGCGTACTGAACCACGTCCTGATGCACCAGACCATTATCGGCGAGGAAGCTCTGCTCCAGATGGAGCGCGCAGGCGACTATCCCGACGTGGTGATTGGCTGCACGGGCGGCGGCAGCAATTATGCCGGTCTGGCCTTCCCATTCATTGGCGAAAGGCTGCGCCGGGGTCTCAAAACGCGCTTTGTAGCTGCCGAGCCGATGTCTTGCCCCAGTCTGACAAAGGGTGTCTACGCTTACGATTTTGGCGATACGGTAGGCATGACCCCGCTGGTCAAGATGCACACGCTGGGTCATGATTTCATGCCGCCGGGCATCCACGCGGGCGGGCTGCGCTACCACGGCATGTCTCCGCTGATTTCGCAACTGCACCATGAAGGCATCATCGACGCTCGCGCCTTCCACCAGATCGCCACATTTGAAGCCGCCGTGCAATTCGCCCGCGTCGAAGGCATCATACCCGCGCCAGAATCAGGCCACGCCGTGCGAGCCGTCATAGACGAGGCGCTCAAAGCCAGAGAAGCCGGTGAGTCGCCCGTTATTCTCTTCAACCTGTCCGGTCACGGTCATTTCGATATGGGCGCCTATGACTCCTACTTCGCCGGTCGCCTGCAAGACTACGAATACCCCGCCGAAGCCGTCGTCGAAGCGCAGAAACGTATGCCGCAGGTGGTGTGATCTGGCATGAAGTTGCGTTAGACAATGCCTGACAAAAGAGAAGGGTACGCGGGCAATCCGCTACAAGCGGATTGCCCGCGTACCCTTCTTTCAGCCTGTCGCGCAGGTTTGATATGTATTGAGCAAAGTAAATATGTTACAATGAGCGTCGTCGCACCCTCAAAATATGACGCTCAAATAAAGAAAATGTGATGTTACGTGTCAGGCAAATAAAAATCGGTGAATATGGCATCGCCGCACTCGTATTGATTGTGCTGGCTGTCACATTGCGCCTTGTGCTGATCGAGCTTGGGTGGCCCCAGTCCAATAGCGACGAGTCAATCATGGGTCTCATGGCCCTGCATATCAACAATCGCGGAGAGCTTCCCATCTTTTTTTATGGGCAATTCTATATGGGTGCGACCGAAGCCTATCTAGCCGCGGGACTTTTTCGCCTTTTCGGAGCTTCAGTTGTCACCTTGCGACTTGCTCCCTTACTTCTATTCGCGCTCTTTCTTGCCTGTATGTACCTGCTGACCAGCCTGCTCTATTCAAAACCACTGGCGCTGGTGACGCTGGCATTGCTGGGTCTGGGATCAAACATTGTTTTGCAAACGGAAATAGTGGCGATTGGCGGGTATCCCGAAATGCTGGCATTTGGCGCGCCGGGGTTCTTACTGGCCGGCTGGCTTGCGCTTGCCAACGATCAGTTCGTCGCGGGCCGTCGCAGGTGGCGTTTCTCGCTCGGCTATGCCCTGTGGGGACTGGTAATGGGGCTGGGAGTATGGAGCGACTATATTTTTGTCGTATTCATGCTGATGTCCGGCCTGCTCCTGCTCGTGTTTTGCTGGCGCACATTGCTCTCCTGGCGCGTACTCCCCTTTTTACTGCTCGGTCTGGCGATCGGAGCCTTGCCCCTCATTATCTACAACACATCCCATCCCGTACTGAATTCATGGGAAATACTTCAGAAGCTACGCGATAACTACACGGGAACCCTGTTACTCCCTCACCGCTTCAATCGTTTCCCATTAGAAGGCAACATTGCCGGTACGCTATTAGTGAGCTTGCCCTCGATAACCGGCGCGCCCCCGCTTTGCTACGACTCCAGGCTGATCTTGTACGGCGTGCCCAGCATGACTTTTTTCAATTGTTTGAATGCAACGTATGCCGCATGGCAGGAGCTTTTAACCCTGCTCTGGAGTCTCACTTTGCTCATGTTATGGGTAGTAGCCGTGCTGCAAACACTCGTTGGTCTGAACCGGCTCAGGCGGATCGCCCCACGTCGAACGCGACCAGCCGAACAGAGCAGGGATAGCATCCGTTACTTTGTGCGGCTCGCGCTGCTTTTGAGCGCTGCTTTTTTCTTCATCCAGTACGCCTTGAGTCCGGTCGCGGCAGTCTTTCCAACCAACGCCCGCTATTTAACCGGCTTGCTCGTCTCCACTCCCGCCGTGATTGCCCCGCTCTGGAGCAATTGGCGTGAAAGCGAGTTACCACCCATCGCTGCCGGGAACAGCCTCTCAACGTGGGTAAATACCGGCCAGTTGAGACGTATACTGGGAAGAAGCATTCTCCTGCTGGCAGGGCTGGTTTTGCTCTGGGGCAGCATCAGCGTCTTTCGAGATATACCCACCGTCCAGGCCAGTCGCCAGCAGGAGAATATGCTGGTGCGCGATCTCTTGCGTATGCACGTCACGCATCTTTACACTGATTACTGGATATGTTATCGCCTGGTTTTCTACAGCAACGAAGCTATCACCTGCGTCGTCCTCAACCAGTCCCTCTACCGCTACCACGACCGTTACCCGGCATACGACGTGCCAGTCCAATCCGACCCACGCGCGGTTTACGTCTTCCTGCCCGGTGCCGCCCAGATTCCAGCCGTCGAGCGCATGGCAGCCAGAACAGGTAAACATTTCCAGAAGTTCGCTCTGGATGGCTATATTATCTTGCAACCGGTTCCAACGACAATGGGAGCCAGGGCGACCGTTGCGGTTGTTTCTATGAGAGAGCCAGCCAGAACACCCCAACGAGGCGGGTTGCTGGCTTTTTGTGCTGCAATAAACAGGAGAGGAAGTGATGCTGCAATTCTATGTAGAGGTAGCTCGCACCGCCTTCCGGCGGCAACTCATCTACAACTGGGCCAACCTCGCGGGCTTGTTGACCAATATCGTCTTCGGCGTGATTTTCAGCTATGTCATGATCGCCCTTTATCAAGCCAGACACCTGGCAGGTGGGTATGATCTCACCGACGCCCTGCGCTACGTCTGGCTGGTGCAAGCGCTGGTGATGATCGTCCTGACCTTCGGCTGGTACGACCTGATGCTCACCATCCGTTCGGGCGAAATCGTCTCTGACCTCAGCAAACCGTGCGATTTCTACTGGTACTGGTTCAGCCGCGAGATGGGGCGCAGCGTCTATTACCTGCTCTTTCGCGGTCTGCCAACCTATCTAGCCGGGATGCTATTCTTTCGTTTTGGCGCGCCGCTCGACTGGCGTTCCTGGCTGCCCTTCGTGCTGAGCTTGCCGGTTGGGGCAATGATCGGCATCGCCTATCGCGTGCTCTTCAACCTTGCCGCGTTCTGGATACTCGAAGCGCGCGCCTTCGGCACCTTAGCCACCGTGATCGCGCTTGTTTTCACCGGTAGCTATGTTCCTCTGCCATTTTTCCCAATCTGGCTGCGCAACATCGCCGACTGGCTCCCTTTCAACGGCCTGATGAACGTGCCGGCCCAGATATTCCTGGGGAAACTGGTTGGCGGAGCATTGCTCATCGAATTCCTGCGCCAGCTTCTCTGGCTTATCGTGATGACACTTTTAGCGCGTTCTGTCACCGCCAGCGCAACGCGGCGCGTCGTTGCGCAGGGCGGCTAAGTAGCGACGCCCCTTGCGGGCGTCCTGTCTTCTAATATGATCCTCGCGTGGATCATCCTCGCGTGGATAGAAAAGAAACATGCACGGGACGCCCGCAAGGGGCGTCGCTACTGAAGGGAGAGTGATTAAGTGAACGCAATCGCGAGCGATCTGCAACTCTACCGGCGGCTGGTTGCCATGCAGGTGCGGGCGCAGCTCCAGTACAAAATCAACCTGGTGGTTGATATCCTCACGTATCTTAGCGTGACCGGCCTGGAATTTCTCACCATGCTGATCTACTTTGTGCAGTTCCCCACCATGCTTGGCTGGCATATTGGCGAGGTCGCTCTGCTTGCCGCCATCACTTCGTTCAGCTTTGGGCTGGCCGAGCTTTTCGGGGCCGGCATCGATGTCTTTGACGAGACCATCCGGCGTGGCGACTTTGACCGCGTGCTGCTGCGCCCTCTTAGCGCGCTCATTCTGGTTGCCAGCAGCGAATTTCGCCTGCGCCGCCTGGGGCGTCTCACAGAAGGAATGCTGGCCTTTCTGGTGAGCCTTGCCCTGCTGCGTGGTATCAACTGGACGCCCTTAAAAGCGCTGGCGCTGCTGATGGGCGTCATAAGTGGCGGAGTGATATTCGTGTCCGTGTTGCTGATGGGGGCGACGATGTGTTTCTGGACCGTGCAGTCAACCGAGCTCACCAATAGCCTGTACTACGGCGGGCGCGAGATGCTGAGCTACCCTATCACCATCTACCACCAGGCAATCCAACGTATCCTGCTTTTCGTAGTACCGCTGGCCTTTGGCGCGTACCTGCCTACCTGTTACCTGTTGAATAGAGCGTTGCCCCTCAATTTGCCCGTCTGGGTGGTCTTTCTATCGCCACTGGCGGCGCTGCTTTTTGCAAGCATCGCGCTATGGCTGTGGGGATTTGGTGTCAGGCATTATCAAAGTACGGGGAGTTAAAAGGAAGAAGTGCAAACGAGGTGAAAAGAAACGACATGGGCCGGGATATTTTTGAGAACGAGGGACCTTTGTGGAATTACTATATGCAGTGTTTTAAAACTAGCCTGCCATTGGTTTAAATCAATGTCCCTGTCTGTATATCCCGGCCCATGCGGTTGGCAATCGTCATGTATAGATTGTCACTCCTTTCGATTCCGCTCCATCAACCTCACGCTGATAGTATAGTGCCCGGTGTGGGGAAAGTCTACGGTTTTTTATCACGAAGTAGTCACAATTGATGTTTCACTACAAGCAAGAGGAGGTGTTCCAGTGGAAGTTATGATCGAGGCCGTTGACCTGAGCAAATCGTTTCGTATAGCCAGAAGACGACCGGGCCTGCTGGGCGGGTTGCGCAGCGTCGTCAATCCCCAGGTACGTATAGTTGAGGCAGTGCAGAACCTCTCCTTAGATATTCAGCGTGGAGAGATGATCGGGCTGATCGGGCCGAATGGCGCGGGCAAATCAACGACCATCAAGATGCTCACAGGGATGCGGAGCCAATGTCGCCCCCCAGCGCCTCCCCGATGGCGGGCGGCATCGCCTCGAAGGCGAAGCGCGGCCTGTGCTCTTCCTTGTAGACGAACACGCGCATGCCGATCTGCTCGAGGGCGTTGCGCTTCTCCTGCCAGGTCGGGTTGTAGCTCTTGTCGGCGAGCCGGGGCCGCTTCTCGTCGCACCAGGCCTTGAACTCCCGCACGGCCTTCTGCGCCTGCGACCAGTTCACCTGCTCCCGCTTGATGCGGTCGAGGTCCTCGCCCACCTTTGCTCTCAGGTTGGACAGGACCGTCAGGCGCATGCTCATGAGCGCGCGGGCCTCCTTGTTCTCCTCGGTATTGGGTGTCGTCTCGAGCGTTTCCATGAGGTTCTGGATGCGTTGCACCGTATCGTTGAGGGTGTGGTTGAGGGATGCGATGGTGTCCCTGTGCGGGTCCTCCGTTCGTTTGTCCGCTATCGCTTTCTCAACGCGGGCCGGGTTACAGATGACCTTGACCGCCTCCTGCCACACCGTGTCGTCGAGAATGAAGTTCTTTACACACAGACCGGTGCATTCGCGGGTGTTCTTCGCCTTGTAGCAGATATAGTATACCGTCCCGCGCTTTTTGTAGCGCGAGACGCTCAGGTTGCTGCCGCAATACCCGCACCTGGCGATGCCCCGGATGCAGAGGCTGTCCTCTATGCTCTCGTTGTTGCGCGGCGAGTACGTCGTGTTCCGCGCGATTTGCCTCTGGCTGCGCTCGAACGCCTCGACGGTAAGAATCGCTGGCACCACCCCATCGGGCAGGTACACCCACTCCTCTTGCGGGCGCATGGTCCGCCAGACACCCTCGCCTGGTATAAACTCGTATTTGCGCTTGTACGCGGCTGCGCGTCCGATATAGAACTCGTCCCTGAGTATTTCGCTCACGGTCTGGGAGCGCCAGATGGTTCCTCCATTGGGGGTGGGGAAGCCGTTGTCGGTCAGGTGGTTGGCTATGCGCAGCACTCCCCAGCCCTTCTGGTAGAGCTCGTGGATCATTGTCACCACGAACGACTCCTGGTCATTGACGATGCAGTAGGCCTTGGGGATAATCTTTTCTTTCCCGTCAGCGTCGGCGATGACCAGGTCCCGCCAGGTGTAACCGTACTTGGCTTTTCTCCCCACCAGGAGCCTTCCCTGGGCGACCCTCTCCCGCAGCCCGTCCTGCGTAATTTCGACGATCTTTTTCCTGGTGATCTCAGCCTGAAACCCGTACACCGCTTGGATGACGGTGCCGAGCGCGCTGTCGTCGTCTGCGTGTTCGTCGGGATCGAGGGTGATGGTCTTCACTCCGTAGTACTTCAGCTGGTCGCGCACCACGATCTGCCCGGTCAATTCCCTGCTGAACCTGTCCAGCCGGTACATTACGACGACATCGAACTCGTGGTGTTTGGCGCCCTCTATCGTTTTCTGCAGATCCTTGCGGTGCCGCCAGTCGCGCCCGGTATAGGTGTCGAAGAACTCGTGTTCCTGCTTGTGGGCGTATTTGTTCTCCCTGATGTACGCGAGGCATTTTTCCTTCTGGAACGAGGGGGAATACATCTTCTCCTGCTTCGGGTCCGATACGCGGCCATAGTAGGCGGCTCGAATGATTCTCTGAGGCATCAAAAACTCCCATGTCGGTAGCATGGGTATAGCGGAGGTAGTAGGCAATGTCTGACTCCATTTCCTAATACATTGTGAGTCAGACGCGGGGAGACTGTAAGCCTGATTTGTGGTACAATAAGGCTAATCGATCTCGCGTGCTGAACTCACGCGGACGGGAGGGTGCGCTGACTGCTCGTAACAGCAGCGCATCCGCTTTATTTTCTACCTCTGAGTATACCCGACAATTTGTGATTCTTCCAGCTATTTGCCGGTCAACCTACGGGGCCGCTCTACGTAAACGATATCCAAAACGACAACACGCCCTGCAACGGTGACGTGCAGCACCTTCAAACCAGGCAGCTGTGGGGCCTCGTAGGTGACGAACCGACAGGACCAACTAACACGGATGGTCCGATCCCCGTCGGTACTTTCTCTGCATGGCGCTTGCAGAAGCCCCGAAGATATGTTGTGGTTCAGGGATTGCCTCGCCCGGGCAAGCGCGGCCAGTCTATCCTGGAACGTGATAAACCGGACTTGGTAGGATTCTTTCCCGCCCGTGAAGTCCTGGAGGTTCCTGATATACAGAGAGGTGCCAACCACCTGGTCGATATCAAGGGCCTGGATATTACCCAGTAAGCCGCCTATGACGGCATGTGCTGAAACAGTCGCCGCCCCAAACGCTGAAGCGCTTCCTGGTGGAACAAAAACGGCTGCATCAGTAACCACTTCGACGCCATCCTTTCCCGTAAAGATCGCGCCCCTGGGGAGTTCTTCGGACAAAATGGAGCCGTTTGTCAGGGTAAGCGTCCCGTGTGCGCTGGTGGCTGGATAGGTCCTGGTGCCGGTGGGGGTAACCGAGACGGAGACCCTGAACGTTTTTAGAGGGAGGAGGACAGCCGGAACACGGATGGCTGTCTGTATTTCCGGCTGCTGGTAGGGGAGAAGGGCACTAAATGCTATGAGGAGAGAGAGTGCAAGAAACGAGAGAATGGCGGGGAAGAGGGAGGGACGCTTCTCGCCCTCCCTGACAACATACAAATGAATAGTTTCTAACGTTTCTGGTTTCTCATCTACTTGAAACATCGCTCTTCCTTGCTGGAACACAATTTTGCGTTCCTTACGATTGTGGCTTGAACTGGCTCCCATCGTTGAGATAGATGATTCTTTGGTCCTGAATGTGGACGATCAGGTCAATCTTGCCATCCCCGTTTACATCCTTGAACTCGCCGGTTATGGGAACCGATGCCGCGTCGTCGGTAAAGATCGTCGGCCCGGCGTAGATTTTCGCATGTGAGACATCCCCGCCCGGAAGCTCGATGATAATCACATGCCCACTCAGGTTTAGGAAGATAAAATGAGAGGGATGATCGGCGCTGTCACCGTGTCCGACTACCGCGTCCACCTGGTACGTCCTGGGATAGCCATAGGTAGCATCCACCTGGTGATTTGTCCACCAGCTTGATAGCGCACTCAGCCCCGCGAAGAGAAGCACCATCAGCGCCATACCGATGCCGATAGAGAGCGACCAGTGCTTTCTTCTCTTTGGCGGTGGTTCGTCATGGATGATAAACCGCTGCCTGCCCCGCTGAATCACCTCCTGGCCTTGAGCGTTACGGTATCGAACCGCGCTGCTTGCTGCTCGGGTGGGATAATACTTATCGTCGTCCTCACCGTCATTTGCATCCGTGATATTGGGAGTGTCTTCAGGATGGTGGTTTATCGAATGTCCTGCCCGATGAGCATTAACGCGAGTGTACGTCGCGCTTGCCCGCTGCTTTGCTATGGGGAACGGAACGCCTCGCTGCTCTGGTAATGGCAACTTACACCGTCCTGCCAGCAACAAAGTCGGTTGCTTCGTCTGGTGTCAAGAGGCCACTCTGAACGGCTTGTGCTACCTCAGCAAGTAAAAGTTCGTCTTCATGACAGCCGCAAGCGCTGTCCCAACAGAACGGCTTTTCAGGCGTGTGGAGTAGTTCATCCTCGACAGGGATGACCGGAATGAAGTTGTCTGCGTAACCTTGCATATCTCTCCGGGTGTAGGAAATAGTTGTAGGCAATCAAGTAAGCGCGTGAGAGCGGCCCTGCCA
>JADEYI010000770.1_pt1 | contig 35678 bp, 60 predicted proteins | sample 8542331 | NCBI WGS metagenome assembly JADEYI01 (sample SAMN16510988, study PRJNA670497) | mine drainage metagenome | isolation source: biofilm near Copperflume 1 | place: Germany: Marsberg coppermine Kilianstollen | collected 2018-02 | reverse complement strand
TAATAATAATAATAATAATAATAATAATAATAATAATAATAATAATAATAATCATCATAATAATAATCATTATAACAATAATTATAATAATAATGGATGCGGCACTTGCCTTGGTGGCTGGTCTGCAGCACTTTGATGGCGGCAGACAGCAGCGCAGCCGCCAGATGGCGTTCCCTTTGGCAGACACCCTCCGCGGCCTGGAACGCCCCCTGCAGGGCGCCCTCTAGATGCGTAGCTCCCTGGCAAGCACAAAAAAATCTCAGGTACTGATCAGCACGACTTCAGAATATGCATGTGTATGCCAGATTACGTGGAGATTCAGCGCCCAAGCCTATCAGGCAGATTTATAGATCAACACCGGATTGATGAGATGAAATATCTTGATCTGACGCGCTTGTAACAAACCACCAATGAAGGAATTCTACACAGAGACTTCATCAGCAGGATACTCATTTGTAAAGGTTTGGACTAGCATGACACTGTGAAACACAACTGGCGCCTACGCAGTGCTGATGAGGTCAAAGAGAAGCTGGTTGACAAGTCGCTCACCGCGGCAGGGGACTCCGAAGCCGTCAGAGCGATGCCGATCGCGCACAGCGCAGCTTCCGCCAGCCGCTCGTCCAGGTGGCGGCTGCCGGCGCCAGAACTGGCAGAGCCGACAGCGGCAGATTTGAATCCGACGGAACCAGATTTGGTGGCTGGCCGGCCGACGGCGGCCAGTATTGCAGCAGCTGCCGCGAAGGCGGCCGCGACATCGCCGGTGTCGGCTTGGCCGGCGCTCAGGAGCGGGCCCAGCACCTGTGGAGTGTTGATAATTGAGTCAGCGGGTGGTACCCCTGCTTGTTGCTTGCAGTGGTTCTCAACAATATATGAAGCACTCCCCTGCAAACGTCTCTCAACTTGTACTGACTGGGATTGCTGTGCTAGCTCAGAATCAGGAGGCAGCTGCCTTGCATCGACATGCTGCTGTGCAACCAAAAGTCACTATCCTGCTGACACATGATATTTTACGTGGTTCCACTTGGTCAGGCGCATGGCTCGCCTGCTGCAGGGTGCTGTTGACGAGCATGATGAGGTTCTCCAGGTCGTCCGCGCCGAACAGCGGTGACTCAGCGGCGACTAATCGCTGCAGCGCCGTCAGCGCCGTCAGCAGCAGCTGCCCCGGCTCCGGCGCTGCGCTGCTGTGCGGAAGGCCGCCACCGGAAGAAGAAGTGTTTGAAAAAGGAACGCCATAGGATGACGTGGACGGGGACGCCAGCCGCGCGGACACCTGCGCGATGGTGAGGTGGCAGATGTCGAGCAGCTGCTGCGCGGCTGCCCTCGCCTCCTCCTGCACGTGATGCATAGCAGCTGCTGACCACCACGAAAAGCAATCTGCGCAATGCAACGCAAAGCAACGCACAGCAGCAAGGGACAAGACCTGCCAAGCTTCAAACACCAGCAGAGTGGCAGATTCTTGAGCTGCTATAATTTTGATGGCAGCAAGGATGAAAGATGAACAGCAACAACACCAGCAGATTCATGTCATTATGAATCTGGGCAGAACCCCAGCTTTAACGTAGAAGACAATAGGTTGTATTGGCCTCACAAATAATACCAACACCTGCACCTATTCACTCTTGCAGTTTCGGCTGAAACTGCAACAGACGCAATATAGCAAGCAGCCAGGCGGGCGCACACAAAGGTCGACCATTTCAGTTGGCAGTCACTGACAAGCATGAATCCTCACCAGATCGGTCCCCTCGGCAGAGGCATTGGCAACGGACGCGGAGGCCACGGACGCAGAGAGCGCCAGCAGCGAAGCCGGCGCGGCTCTATCGATGGCGTTGGCGACGCGCGGCAGCACGGCGGCGGCCGGTTCCGGCAGGAACGCTGTCGCGCGGGCGGCCGCCAGCTCTGGGGGGGTGCCCCCCAGCAGCGCCCAGTCCTGCAGCAGCGCTGCCCACTGCCACCGCAACGCCCTGGGAGACAGGCACCACAGACATCTGCTAGGCGGCGTTCCAGGGTCCCTGCTAGACCGTTGTGGGGCCGCTATGCATGGTTCCATCTTACAGATGCGTTCCACCTGTTCGTGGCATGCCATAATCTCCTGCCCTTTCTGCTGCAGGGACCCCGGCACTGGATTCCACAGCCAGACACTTCATTGTGGAGCTAAGAAAACCAGCGAGGCTTCCAATGCATTGACAAGAAGACGTGAAGCAAGTTGTAAATACAGAAATCAAAGTAATGATGACTGACCAGCCTTGTGTACATTTCTACTTGGGTGGTACCCCCATTAGTTTGCTCCATTGCAGCACGAGCCCCAGGCCCAACGCAGGGCGGCCATAAGACTCCGGTACGAGCGCAAAAAAGAAAAATGGTTTGCCAGACAAACTAAATTTGGCATGCACCTGGCATGCGGCGCCTGGGCTTGGGCAATGATGGCGCTGCCGGGGTCTTCCGAGCGCGCAGCCGCAAATGCTGCGCACTGCGCGTGAGCCTCCAGCAGGGAAACCTTAGTGCGTACTCCCACCCACTCCGCATACACCTCCTGTGCGTGCAACACCCCATGATATATCAAATATAAATTTGCAATTAAGAAGAGGCTGCTATGAGGTGAGGTTTCGCCCGTTTGCAGGTTGTTGCAGCGCTCGTTGCAGCAACCACTGCATTGCTCAGCAATTGTTGCCGGCAAGAACGCAATGACAAATGGAGCTCCTTTGCAATACGAATGAGCACCGAAAACATGCGGGTCCAGATGCAGCTGCAAGCGGGTGAGGTCAAGGCAGGAAGAAACAACTGTAATCAATTCGTGCCTGAATGCTATTCACAATACAGGTCAAAGGCCATTCCTGCCTGCACGTCTGCATGCCGGCAAAGCAACCCGTTCCACGCCACCGAGACAGGCAACTCAGTCATGCAGACACCAAAATGATAATTCACGCAATCATCAAGTCAAGCAAATTACCGAGGAGCTCGGCCGCACCTCGGCGTCAGATTCCCAGGAAGCAAGCGGCTCGACCAGGAGCCCAATTAGGCGCCGCAGCACGACGCTGTCTCCAGTGGCCATCCCTGCCTCCAGAAACACGGCCGCCAGCGATGCACCGGCCGCCGCCAACGTCGGCGCGGCCCCGGCCGCCAGCGCCGACCTGCAAAATGACAAAGTGAGCGCTTAGGAGGCATTGAACTCTCAACCTTCATCAAGAAACATTAGATGAAATGCGCGAATGAAATCTGTGTGCGTCAAACACTGCTGAAGGCGGTCAGTCCCAGGTGCCAGCGCCGACCTGCCAACTAACTTGATCCATGGTCCCTAACGAAACTGCGCAAAAGATCGGCGCAGGAATTTGAAACAGCGTGTGAAATATCAGAAGTATGTGCATGTCAGGCTACATATCAGAGGAAGAAGAGTCTGAGAAGATGGTGCACTGCTAATATCAACAACCCTGGGGCATTCTTGGCCGCCATTCAAGGCATGACAAGACATTAGGACTGGTCTGCGTGCCTGTGTACATTGCGCAATTACTAGAATTCATAGAATGATACGCACCTGAGGGCGGAGACAAACTGCGCCTGGAACTGCTCGAGCAGGGGATGGCCTGGCAGCAGCGGGTCCTCGGCAGCGCCAAACTTCTCCAGAACCGCCTGCGACAAGTCCTGCCTCGTAAGACAGAAGGGCCCTTTCGCCCAAGCCTGAGAAGCTGCATGAGAGCAGGACACATTTGCCTATAGGGCTTCAGATATCATCTCCTAATAATATAATGCTGCCGCAGATACCACATGCCTTTCTTGGCAAAGACGAACATCTGCAGAAGCAGGCACATTTCCGCAAATGCTGCTGAAAGCCCCTGGAACGGCGCTATCAGAGCAAGCTTCCTTACACAAAACACTTGCCACGATTTGGATCTCAGCAACAACACCAAACATCTGCACCCCTGAATCTGGCTGCGCGTTGGTCAGGGCACAAGAATAGCCTCAAGGTCTCAATACCGCTTCTGCCTTCGGAGAAATTTGCAGCGTGGATCCCTAAACCTTCGTTTGACACCAGACAAAAAGTGGTAGATATTCTACACCTGCAGTAAGTGCACTCCAAGCGGGCGCAGGGCCTCGACTGCGCCGGAGGCCATTTTGAAGCCGGCATCGATCAGCGCCTGCAGCTGCGCCACCAGCCAGTCCCCGCCGCCCGAGCGCGCCGACACATCAGCCGCCGTGTCAAAGTGTCGCGGATCGCCGCCGACACTGCTGGGAATGTCCAGGATGCACCTGCGACAGCAATCTGCAGTGAGCATCCTCCAATTTATGCCGGCCCCGGCTGAAATCACCAAGATGCATCTGCAGCATGCACTCTGTAAAAAGCGCCATCCATTGTTTGCCAGGCAGTGCAGAATTCGCTTTGTCTGCTTGGCGCATGTGATAAAAGCAAGTTTTAATTTCCTGGTGGTGAGTGAAGTGGAGGTGCCAGCAGCTTGTTCGTGGCGCCGTGTGCTGCTTTCAACTTAACGATAGTGGCACACATGCAACTGATAATCTGGGGTGTTTGTCAGAAAACAGAAACAGGGGCAGGAAATGCAGGATCGCACTGTGCGGCGAAGAGGCGGGTCCGCAGCCGGGGGGCGCCGCCGACGCGGGTTTCCCCAGCGGCGACGGCGGTGGGATCCCCCGCCACCGTCGGGGGGCCCCTGGCGGGGGGCCCGGCACCGCCGACGCGCGTGCCCTCCTCCATTTCATCGTCGCCCCCGTCCATGAGCCCCTCGTCTAATCCACCCCTGAAGCCGGACCCGCCCGCTCCGCTGTACGCTGAGCCCAGACCGGGCTGCTTCTCTGCAGCAGCCAGCGCCACCTGGCTGCACACCTGCGTAGGTTCCCCAGCCAGCTTAGGTAAGGTCTTCCTTCTATATGTGCTGTCCACTGCTTCCTGCCACGCTTCATAGAAGGATGCAAGTCCGACACGTCCATGCTGACTGAGTGATTTGCAACCGCAGTGCTACAATGCCAGCGCAGCGAGCATTTTCCTGGCTGCACCAGATGACCAAGCACCCAGCGAGAAGCTGACCCAAGTTCAGACCAAGAGTCACCCTGCATTGAAATGCATCTGGAAGGGCTCTTTCACTGGAAGAATTAATTAGTCGGCGAAGCCAGAGCAGCCAAACCGGCCCACACTCTGTTTCTTGAGCAAACCCATCTGTTTTCGACAATCTGAAACATGTAAAGACCGTCCCTTCTCTTCTTCTGTCTCCCAAAGCAATTCAGAATTTTCAGGCACACACCTCGAGCCAGTAGGAGGGCTGGGAGGGAACCCCATTACGCAGCAGCGTGCGCAGCGTGGCGCGCAGCTGCCCGGCAATTTCCCCATCCGTCTCCGCGTCCAGCGCCGCAAACAGCCGCGGCTCCATCCGCGCCGGCAGCAGAGCGCGCGCGTCACGCTCCGCCAGGTGGCGCAGCGTCAGCGCGGCAGCCCTGCGCGCCAGAAAAGGCGACCAATCTTTGTCTCACTAGTAGTGCGCGGAAAGCCCAGTACAATTATTGCAACTGGCACTGCTTCATGATACGCTCGGAGACCCCAAGGGGCTATAGGACAACAGATACAGGGCCCTGCAAGCTTCCTGAGTGTCTGAATGGTTTGGTCAGCCATGTAAGCCATATCTGCCCCAGATGTTGAGAAGCCTTTCTGTAAAACCCACAATGTGGGCGCCAGCGGATTCCACTCCAGGGGATGAAAAACCAGCTGGCGTGCGACTGTTCCACTTTGTGGAGCTCGGGCAGTCCAGCATCATGGCACACTTGTGTGCATGATGATATCAAGAGGAACTTCACAACCAACCCACCGGCGCAGGGTGGGCTGGCGGGAGGGGAGTGTATCCAGCAGGAGCGGCAGGTGCGCGGCCGCAGGCACGGCTTGGGGCGCGAAGAGCACGAGCATCTGCGCGTACGACACCGTCTCTAACGCTGCCGCGGGGGCGTCCTCTGGGCGGCCAACGGCGCCAGCCGTCGCCTGCACAATTGGGTTTTTCCATTCTTGGATCTAGAAAGTAGGGTTGCAACACTTCATGGGGTTTAGAGGTAACATGCACATTGCATATAGCCCCTTGTCAACATATCCTTACCTCGCCTCTTGCTGTTTCCTCACTGTCAAATGCCATGTACTCCCATCTGGCCTTCATTATACTGTACATTTCCCAACAAGCAGGAGGACAGAGCACTCGTCGACGAGGCAAACAACAAGAAAGCACAAGGACACTCTCTTGTTGACTTGGCGCTCCTTGCCCCCATATCTCATATTCAACAGAGTCAGACATGGCATTGCACAGCTGCTTCTACCAATGTCCTTGATCTCAGCAAATGCCAACCTCACATGCGCCACATCCGCAAAGCAGATGCACAGAAGATACATGGCAATATAGAGTGGCAGGGAAAGGCGGGGCTCACCTGCATTTCGCGGATGACGGCGCGGCAACGGCAGTAGGCGGGCGAGCCCAGGGTGAGCTCAGGGCCCAGGACGGCGACTAAGGCGTTAGACAATCGGCCCACCGCCGGCTGCAGCCCGGCTACGACGGCGTTGTCCTCCGCCATAAGCACCTCCACTGCATGCGCCAGCGTCGCCTGACCAGAGATTCCCAAACATGCGCTCGGCAGCCGCCGCTCTCAACGTTGATTGGTGGTTTTTAGTATATTAGGGACAAAAAGAATCCCTTGTGTCTAGCACATGCATAGACCAACCAAGCTACGCTGCCTATTTTGACGAGCGTAAGGCATGCACAGGTAAACGCAGCATGGAAAGCATGGCTTCTGAGCTCCGATCGCATCTCAGTATTAATTACTACACAAGCTCAATCTTTGTGGCAATAAGAAAGAAGGACTAACATCCCTTCTTTCTCCAAAAGTTGTCAACTGGATCAATCAAGGTGAAAAATCGCAAGAGGATAAGAAGCTGTGCTGAGTCAGCCAGGCATGCAATCAACATTAATGCTCGCACCTTGACATGGGGAAGGAAGGCCGGCCCGGCAGCGTTGGCAGTGAGCCACAATCCATGCAGCAACCACAGCTGCACCGGGCCGCTGCACACTGCTGCAACTGCCAGGAAGGTGTCTGCCACCAGGTTGAGCGTGCTCTGCAGCGCGATTCCCCCCTTGGACCGGATTATGCACCCCACCGCCAACGCCAGTGCGGCCCGCCTGCGCAGCCGCAGGATACACTCAGGCAACATTGCCGTTGATCTTGTAGAGCATCTTTTGTGTGGAACCTGCGCCTAGAAAATACTCATTTTGCAAGGCGGTACCATCGACAGAAAGAGCAAGTTGCTGCAGAGGACATATCTCAAGGCCTTTCCTCCAACATCCTCACGGTCTATCCCCTTGATGCAACCTCCTGAGCATGCCCCGAGTGAATACTGCCTGTCCACAAGTCTTCGTAGCAACAGAAAACATATAAACCTGGCTCTCAGGGGAGGAGCAAAAACACGACCACAATGTAAGGAGCTGGCCACACCTGGGCGCGGACGTGGTCTCGGCCATGGCGTGCACAAGTGAATGCACCACGGCAGCCACAGGACTGGTGCCATTCTTGCTCAGCTGTGGTCCAAGAAGACATGGACGATGCATGGACAAGGTGTACTCAACCTACAAAAATAGCCCATAATATAGCAAAAGGAGCCGAACCTGGGCGCGGACGTGGTCTCGGCCATGGCCTGCACAAGTGAGCGCACTAGCGCAGCGGCAAAGCCGGTCGAGCCGATGCACGACGCAAACGCAAACATCTCCGCCGCCGACCGCTGCAGCGCCTGAGTCATAATTTTCATTGCTCACTGCCCGTGCATGTTTCGTGCAGAGCAATGGCACTGACTGAACTTGCAAGGACGGGGAATTGAGGGGGTTGTGAACATAGCAATGTATAAGTGTGGATATTAAAAGAGGGGAACCTTACCGCGTCGGCTGCGTCGGCGGCCACCCCAAGCACACTGTCGGCCAGGCCGCCAGCGCGCGCGGCCACCTCGTCCCGGCTGCCCACCTCACCTGCAGGGCAGCACAGATCCAGTCTATGTAAGAACATGAAGGCCATTTAAGCTTTACTTGTAACAGGGCGAGTAACAGCCACCACCTCATCCCGCCTTCTGGCCTCTGCTGCCAAGCCAGGAGTGGCGATTGAGTAGAAAGACTGAGAAATTGAGGGAGGATACTTTCAACCTGACATCAACAGGCAAGGCATTCGGACGTGCCTCATCGTGACGCATGATACTACTCGCAAAGGTCTAGATGTATCTGTCTTCAGACAGCAGCTTTGGGAGCGAGAAGGAAAGGGAGGTTCAGGAAAGGTGGAATGCCAAGGACAGGACACCCGCTCAGGCGACAGCTGCGCTGCCGCATGGGGTTCAAGAGAGTAAAAAGGGTGAGTGAAGGTTGCGCACCCCTGAATTTGCGCGCGAGGGTGTCGAGGCCGGCGAGCGCGGCGGCGCAGACGCATGTGACGGCCGTGTGGCGCCGCACAGGGTCGGGGCGTTCCCTGCGCCCCTTCCCACCAGCTCCCTCGCTCGCCGCCGTGTTCAGCACGTCCAGGATCTGCACAAATTTGAATTTCAATTTACGTTCTTTGGTTTTTAGACTGCAGTAACAGCGCATGGATACATTACCAGTTGCAGTGTCACAGCAAGGCTATCCAGAGAGGGTGACTGACCCATCAAGTACCATCACCAAACGACCCTTCAAACATCTGCCAGTTCTGCATTGACAGCAATGTCCTTCATGAGCTACCACTCTGCCAGTCAGGTGAAGCTGATGTCTTTGGCGTGAAATGCAGGTTGTATGGCAGGTGACCAGCATAACATGCACCGGAATACAAACATCCTCACGAAGCTTCCTGGGAAGTTGGATGTCTGTCAACGACACTTGAAGGTGCAGGCACACCTGAAGCTGGTTGGGCTGAGATACTACCGCCAGCAGCGAACCCAGCAGTGTAAGCTGGGCTTCAAGCAAGGCTGCACTCAGCGACCTTGGCTGCGGCAGGGGCTGGTGGTTTCTCTGCAGAAGGGTAGCACCTGCATGCATGCGTTGGAAATGGAATAGATCTCTCTTCAAACTCCAAGGTTGCTCCAAAGTATTGCTTGCAGACAACGAGGGTTGCCAGAATACTGAAAGGAAGGTGCAGGGCTGGAAACCCCTGACAGCTGATGCTTCATGAACGTTGCCTTTTGCCTGGTGCAAAGATAGGATCCCATCATGGTGAAGCACATTTTTGGATGGCCAGGAAATAATGACATGGAGTTGCACAGTGAGAGATAAATATGAGGGTTGTAGCATGCTCTAGTTCTCAGCAAAATTGTGGATGTTTGAGATTGAAAATGGGGTTTTGACAGGCACCTGCGGCTTCGGAGCCCAGGTAGCCTGCGCTGTAGGGGAGGCCCGCCTCCCAGGGGTGGTGCACTGGTCCCCCCGGTGCCCCTACACAGAGCAAAGTGCTGCCAGATCACACAAATTCGGCTAACTCTGTCAGTGAATATTAAATTAAAGAAATATCTTGGGCCATCTTGCCAGGCGTGGTGCGGCCCCTGCATGGCAGCACATGGACCAGAGTCTGATGCACTCCTTCCATTGCCAGTGTGTTCCATACTCTTGACGTTGACAGGAGTGCAACAGGCAAAGGCAATTGCTGCCATCAACGGGGTGCACCACGCCTGCATTGCCCATATTTGTGTGACTGAAATCCTATTCTTATACAACCTGTAAACCTATATACTTAGTCCTATACATCCTGTAAACGTAAATACTTAGTCCCCACCGCAGGAAAGACTCCTCCACCGACAGTGCTAGGTGCGAGGTCCAAGCTGCCTCACTGCAAGACCATTACATGGACTCTGAACACATCACTTTTTATCACTTTATTGACAAAATTTTTGAGTGGAAATATAAGTCAAGCTGACCTGCAAAGGCGGCAAGCGCGTCTTCGAGCGGGTCTCTGCCTGGCGCCCACGGCCCTAGAACATCATCCTGCCGGTTCAATACACTCCGCAGCGCGCCAGCCGCCACGGCCTGCGCTGTGCCTGAATGTGTGCATGCATGCATGCATAAGTGCACGCAGAGAGCACAATTGGCAATCGTCTCGGCCCTGCCCTGACATGTATGAGATAAGGATCAAGAGGGCTAGCCGGTAGTATGACCACAACAAACCCCCAGGTAAGATCAGTTGCTTTCCGCAGGCCTTTCCGTTGAAGCCGTTTGATTTTTAAAAAACATGCCAAGCACCAACCGAAAATACCACAGTGTGCAATGAAAGTAATCCTGAAAGGCCAGTATGCCTTCACCAGACATGCGCCTTCCAAACGCTCAAGACCTCACATGTGCTTCACTGTCGGCAGGACATAGCTGGCAACACAATGATGCTTGAATATGCGAGGACTGCTTCATAAAAAAGCCACGCACTTGTCCCGGAAGCCGAGCGGAAGGCGCGCGCACAGAGCCGCGACAGCGCCTCGTGCTCCATGGCAAACGCGGCGGCGTCCGGCAGCGCCAGGTAAGCTTCCACCAGCCGCAGCTGCAGCTGCGCGGCAGCTGCCACGAATGTCGGGCCGGGACCGGCCACCTTCCCTCGCGCAGCCTCCTGCACATGTTTCCAACAATTTAATTTCATCCGCCTCGAAATGCTAACCCGCCCATACCTCAGATTGCACCCCTGTGACGGAAAGTAGCAGTAAAGTATCTCTGCAGGAGGTGAGCATCGGCTATGGAGGTGCTGGGATGAGTGTCGAGCAAAGAAGAGCTCATGTGCTGTGCGGATGCGATTGCGCTGCCTTTTGGCAGAAGATGATGCTCAGGCTGACCTGCAAAGGCGGCGAGCTGCTGATGATGTCCAGTGTGGGGGCGAGCAGTGCAGCGATGGTCTCCTGCAGCCTGCATGTGTACAAACAACAGTACTCAAGTCCCTTTACAAGCTGATCCTGGCCATAAATCAGACAGCAAGAACAGCCAGGTTGTCGCCACGCACCAAACCTATTGCTGTCCCACAACAATGAAGGCAGACTGCACACTGTCCCGGGAAGGTCATCTTGGGAGTGCAGGGAATGACTCACCGGGCGGCCTCGGCCCTTGGCGCCGCAGCGAGTGGCCCAAGTGCAAACGCCTGCAGAAACAAAAACAGTTGCTGTGTACCTTCCTTCAAGCAACGCACCTTGACATTTTTTCTCCTCTGCTGTGCCAATACACCTCTTCTGGTTGCTGCAAAATTAAACAAAAGAAAAAACGGGAAATAAACATTTGCTTGCCGGAATGGAACTGCAAACCTGCAGCGCCTGCAGCGCGGACGCGCGCCACCACATGTGCGCGGCCGCCTCGGTCTCCCAGCCGGGGCTCGGCGCGGCCGCAAATCGGCGCACATCGAGATTCGCCGCCGAATCCGCTCCCAGCGCTGGCTGCCACAGCTCCAGCAGCTCTGCCGGCTGCGCATAGTGCAGCGAGCCTCAGGGTGTACGACTGCTTTCTACAAAGAGACGAATACAGGCTATGCTCGACATTGAGTGCACAAATTGGTGACATGATGAAAATTTCTCCACCAAGTGTTCCTGGTGGTTTACTTCCTCCTTTTTCTTTTTCGTTGCAAAGCAGACCATGCTCAAAGCTTCTTGACAACACCTGATCCGACACTTGGACATGGGCAAGAACGGGGTCGAGATAGACCTTACATCTATCAAAGTCAGACCTCAACCCCGCGCTTCTGCCCAGTCCAAGAGCCGAGCGCAGGGGGCATCAGGGAGTGTTCTGGACAGTAACAGGACGAAAGGAGCTTACCTTGAGCAGTTCGGGGCCGGCACAGACGCAGAGGGCGGAGAGGATGACGTAACCCGCCTCGCGTTCCACCCCTTGCCCGGCTGCCCGCTGGCTGCCTGGCCGCCTGATCAGGCGCTCCGCAGCCGCCATCGCCCCCCGCACTAGCCGGCTCGGCACACCGAGCGGCAGCCTACAATCCCACAAACCCGCTCTAGGTTTTTTGGACCCTTCAGCAAAGCTGTTATCTCTAGTTGGGGCACGCTATCACAAAAGTTTTGAAGCGAGCGATTTGACATCATGTTTCAGACCCAACCGTTTAGAACGCTTGCACCCTCTGCTCGAGGGCGCCCATAATCACATGGTGGCACAAGGCAATGATAAATGGCAAATCAATGGCTTCTGCTGCCAGCTGAAAGCATACTCCTGCGCATTTTGCCGTGCAGAACAAGACTTTTAGCAGGCTCCAAAACCATTGAGTTGCAAGATACTGCCGAGAAAAAGTATTTTTCTCTGAGAGAAAAGGGTGCAAAATTGCATGCGCACTGCGTAGAGGCGACAAGGAGAGCGGCGGTGCCAAGTGCGCGGCCGTGCAAAGGCATAACAGAACTTGAGCAGGCATTCAAAAACTTAAGGTGCAGGATACCGCCGAAAGGATCTGCATTTCTCTCATGATACAGAAGAATGACATGCTATATGGGCAAAAAAGAGAGGAGTGTATTTGCACCGAGTGGAGGCGACAAGGAGCGCGGCGCAGCCGAGGGCGCGGCCGTGCATGGCATCCATTACGGGTTTGAGCTTGTCGCGCTCGGTGGCGCCCAGGCCGCGGGGGGTCCCGGTCCCCCGAGATTGTGGGGGTTCTGGCGGGGGGTTCTGCGCCCCAAATGGGCCCACCTGCGCATGCAACTTCTTGTTTTATTTTATTAATTTTATCACATCACGGAACTCCCCGAGCTTAACTTGGCAAGGCAGCCCTTTTAACAGCTGTGGTGCTCGCATGGCTTCAAGTCTTGTATTTTAACTGTAAGGCATGTGCTAGTAATCGTATTATGAATCTTATGTCGCAGGTGTCGGTGAAGTCAAAGCATCATGCAAGCAGAAGCACAACTATGCACATGCAGCAATTGCACATCACATAGCAAAGATAGTGTTTGATGGGAGGAGTGGAGGGCGATGGGGTTGTGAACGCACCAGGGAGGCGAGCTGCGAGGAAGCTTCCTCCAGGCCTTCCAGCTGCTGAGTGAGCAGGCGGCACGCTGATGAGGGCTCAGCCACCGATAAAGCTGCCAGCGTGGCCGCCGCCTGTCCAGGCAACACCATTCACCAAATTGTTGCACGTGTGCCGCTGTCTCCAAACAGATGCCAAACTTTGATCAGACAAAACGCAGATGTCCCCCACGAAAATTCACTATTGGAGGATGCGATGCATATTGCAACAAGCAGGGATGGTTGTGAGGCAGGGCGCTACTGGAAGGGAACAGCTCTGAGGACAATTCTAGCATGTAAGAGGCACTGAGTGCGCTTGGCATGCACTTGAAATTTGACAGCAGATCACAGGAAAGTGCAATGCAGAGTACCTGTGCTCGCAGCAGGGAGTGGCTACTGGTTAGCTTCCAGGTGAGCGGGTCTTGCAGTAGGGCGGTCGTCTCGGGTGATACTTCGCCCAAGACCTCCAGCAGGAGCCCGATAATTTCCAGCGTCACCACAGCCACCGGCACCTGTCATGACATATAAAATACAAGACCAGGAGATTTTTTAGGGATTGAGGGTTGCAGGGATCACAGAAGGGGCCATTTTGGTGATGTATATTTGATGAGTGCAATCGTTGATTGTGGTTTGCGAGGTATATTAAGCTAAAAGGGGACCTGGTACGAAGGATTTTCAAGAGTTACGAGGAGGCACCTGGTCTCCCAGCACGCTTGCCGCCATCGCTGTAAGCCGCTCCAGTAGCAGCCGCTGCGCCATGCAAAGAAAGCGATGTCAGTATGGGCGTTGAGCCCTGTTGCCGAATGGCTATATGCACCTGCTATACTTTCAGTCAGGGGCTGCAGCCAAACTGCCCAAGCACAGAAATGCAAGCGCTGCACACCATAAGCATGGAACAGTGCTTAAGATTGCAGTATGTGATGGAGACTGTAGCCTCTATTAAATTGAGTTTCCTGCAGAACCAAACCTGACCCATGTGAAGCCACCTCATGTATATCATCACCAGGAAGGCTAGGTAGCAAGTGTCTTGTCGTGCTGAATCGGAACCGAGGAATACAAACCTGAGATATTCCCACACGTCACAGCATGCATGAGGGACAATGCCCACAAGGCATTGTCCCTCATGGCACATTGCCCTGTGCCATGAGGGCTCAAACTGCATTTTGGCCCCTCAATGACACAATGCTCAAGGGACAGATCAACTCCAATTACCTTTGAGGGGTCTAGGCAATGTTTGCTTTGCTAGATGGACCAAACCTGGCCTGTTTCGCCCATCTGCTCAATGACGCCCACGCGCAGCACGTAGAGCACGGTGGCCTGGGCAGCGGGCAGTTCTCCGCTGCCCAGCCCCTGCCCGGCGTCCCCCTCCGCGCCGGTATTGGCAGGGGGTGCCTTGTCTCCTGCGCCGTTCCCTACTTGCGCCAGGACCTCGATCGCCTTCCCCGCCAGATTCACCAGCTCGCCCTCATCCCCCTTCTTCTGCAAGCACCAGCCCAATTCACTCTCAGCGCGCTATTTGGAATTTGCATTTGGAACGCTTCATGGAGCTCATCACCACGAGTAGGCGAGCCTGGATACCATTGGCACAGAGCAGTCAGCTGATCTAGTGGTATCAGCAGGGACTATACTGACTTTATTGCCCATACACAACCCCGCAGGCTGTGTTCTGGAAATAAAACACAGCTGTTACTTTCCGTAACACACGTATATACAAGTGTGTGGTTTGGATATCAGGGAGAAGAAGGCAGTAGGCAAAAGATACCTGCACATGGGCCAAGTAGGCGAGCCAGGCCTGTGACAGCGCTCGCAGGGAACGCCGCCTGTCGGCCTTGGCAGCCTCCACAAAGGGGCTGACCAGGCATGTGGTGAACGCGTCACCCTGCAACTTTTCGAGCCCCGCCTTCTTTGCCGCCTTCTTTTCAAGCGCCTTGGCCTGCACAAAGCAGACCACTGATTCATCTCCTGTGGCGTCGCACAACGCCCTCGTTCTGCTCTCAGTGCAGGCACAAGCAGCTGAGTGTGCCCAAGAGCCACGCAGATGGCAGCAGAATGGGTTGTGTGGGTCCTTTGATGTTTCGGCTGGCTAGCTGAGCTGTTTGGTACTTGAGCATAGCAAGAAACTTATGGGTTATTTGGCACTTGCAGAGTCACGAATGGTAAGAGCAGCAAGCTTGCTTTTTGATTGGGGGAAAAAGTACGCAGATTCGCCAGCTGATTCCATCAAATTCTGTATTGAGTGTCAGGGGCGGGCCATACCGGGTCGGCTGCGGCACTTGAGCGATGCAGGAAATCACGAAAAGTCTCTTGCAGAGCAAAAATATGCTCAATTCTGTGGTGAGTATCAGGTGCGGGGCATACGGCATCCGCTGCGGCACATGAGCGATGCAGAAAGCCAGTGAACACCTGAGTCAGATGACCTGATCTTGCGCAGCTAAGGTTCTGTGGTCAGTTTAAGCGCAAAGCCTACCGCATCGGCCGCGGCAAAAGAGGCGGCAGCTGCCACGAAGGCGCCGAGCGCGGCGCCGGCCGCGTCGCCGGCGGCGCAGGAGGGGTCGTCCAGAAACGTGACGCACAGCGCCACGGCCTCTTCGTAGGGCCGTCCATTAGACGCCCACAGGCCTGCGCCTCCCGCCTGAGCTACCGCCCTCAAGACACCTGCGCAGCAGGGCAGAGGTTGTGTCACATTCTCATACGCGCCGCATGGTGCCTTATAACACGTCCTCGATGCTGCTTCTTGAGGCTGCATCGAACAGCATAGCCTTTCTCATCTTCCACAAGCAAGAGAGGCTGCGTTGAACGCACCTGACTGCTGCATTAGAGGTCACATTGCCCTGAAGAGTGACCCCCAAAAAAATCTCAATGTCTTCTTCACCCTGGCGACCAGGCGGTACATAGTATATGAATTTTCCACATTTCACCAAGTCAAACATGTCAGCAAGTGCCGGGAAGGAGTCTCTGTCTGCGCACCGGCCACAGCAAGGCGACACTCCGAGTCGGTGTTTTCTTTGGCGACCCGAGCCACTGCCTTGAGCGCATCTGTCTGCACCCCGGCGCTGTTACGGTCCCCCCCGCCCAGGCCCCCCACCACCGCCGCCACCAGCTGCAGCGCCGCGATCCGTAACGGCGCCTCCGACTGCCTGTGCATGCACATATCCACCCACCCTAACCCCATCGCAACATCGTAGGTGTCCCATGTTTGGGAGCACCTCTTTCACAATTGCAATAATCACATCCCCAATGCTCACCGTTTTCCAGCTGTGCCAAATAGCCTTTGGATGGCCTCTATGGCAGAGCAATTGCTGCTGACCCCAAGCAGGTAGTTTGACACAGGCACTATGCGCACAGAGATCCATTGAGCAGCAGTCATGGGTATCACATGACTGCCAGAATTATCCTGCACAGCCTACCCAGCAGGGTTCATTTGCTCATCCATGTCTGCCTGGACACCCTGGTGGACTGACTGCAGAAGATTGCTTTGTTGTCATGCAACGACCATGTCAGCCGCAAAATGGACACTTTTGCCAGTAAGTACTTGCAGATTTGGACATTAAATAGAGAGAAGCAGCTGTGCTCCATCAGCGCACCGGGTGGTGTAATTCTTGTCAGCCGCATCATGGAATTCTTGTGCCAAAAACAATAAAAACTTGCAGCATTTGCACATCAAGTATATACAAGCAGCTGTGGGTGAGCTCACAGTTAAGTGTGCGCTCACAACCAAAAGATGCAAGCTCACATGAGCTCGCAGGTGAGTGTGCGCACCGGGCCGTGTGTTTGACGCCGAGCGCCAGTGATTCCGGGGCGATGGACGCGAGGGAGCGGCCGTGGGCGGCTGACAGCGCTGCCAGGGCCTGCAACGCCCCCAGACGAGCTGCCAGCGGCAGGCTCCGATTCAGCGCCTCCTGCGCCAGAACAGGCATGGACACTTTAAGGTTCAAACTGTAAGGGGATGACCGCAGGATTGGCTCCTGCACTTGGGCCAGGAGGCCAGCACACCTCTGCTAGCACCAACTCGCCATAGTCGCAATTTTTGTAGTAGGGATCAAACCCTGGAATCGTGAAGTGTTCGATTGTATTTAAAAGTCTTAGTCTGCATGCTTTGTCAGTAACAGACATTGCAGCCAGTCAAGGGAGCGAGAGCCAGCTCATGAAAAAGAGCACATCGTGGCGAAATTGGGGAGATAGCATTGCCCCCTCTTCTTCGAGGGGTGCGTGCCTTGGATCCCAGGAAGGTCTGAAGCGAGGCGATGCGCGAGTACAGCGGCAGGCTGTCCCCCACCGAATAGAGCCGTACAAAGCAGGCGCAAATCAGCCGCCTCACCTACAGCCGATTTCACACCATGATCACAAGCCAAATGCAGAGTTTGAGCGCCACCAAAACACACCAAAATGTCCCTGAATCGCATTAGTGTTTGGTTTTGATTGGGGCAAGCGCTGGAAGAAACTTGCATGTCTGGTGCACTTGTTGGCAAAAGCACCAATCACGTCAGTCACGCAGTGTGTCCCAATGCTTGCCCCAATGTGAGCCAAGCATCAACACAATTCACCACAGGTTGCTCCCATGCAGGTCAGTGCCCTTGCGCAAATGGGCATGCGTTAATGAGACTGGCCATGAGCTGGCCATGCTAAGTTGCACGCACCGGGGGAGCAGTGCCCTTGAGCAGGACGCTTTCCAGGGCGTCCTCGCAGCGGCGCTGGTACTCTCGAATGCGAGCCTTGTCGCTGCTCTCAATGGTGACCTGCAGCTTCTGCAGGAGCTCCATTGCTGCCACGGGATCCACGCTCTGCTTTGGGCCCCTGGCCTGCCCCACCAGCAGCTCCAGCTCTGCCACCCAAATGTGGAATCCCAGAGCCTGCAGGCAGAAATAATCCACCCTGCGTGAGGTCTGACGCCTACTAGAACAGCTCGATTGCATCTGCTTTTGCAGGACCACCAATTGGTGGTCGATCTACCAGGCAACGATTGCGATGCAAAATGATATTTCATCTGAATTGTGCAATATGAGTTTTCTGATGCACCTCCTCTTCGTCCACATAGTACTGGGTGTTGGGAGCTGTCTCATCAGGGACGTCCGGCACGGCAGGGAAGTCGTCAAATGCGGCAAAGTCCTCCATGATCCAATAAGTTGAATGAAAAAAAAAGTATCAGACAGGCCTCATTGGCTGATAAATTTGTATATCATAGTTTCTTGAATTCACGACACGGGTAATGTCCTATTGGATAGGGCAGCAGGGCCTCGAAGATCCCTTCAGTGTAATTTTATCAATCGCAATACTGCACAGACATTTTCTGATGTCCCTTTGCAAGTGTCTGGCAAACTGCTAAGGCCGATGGCGCCGTACTGATCACTTCAATCCATCGACGCCCTCACTTCACAAACAGAGTTGATTTTCAGTCTAATAAAGCATCGAATAAGCACAGATAATCTGCACTATTTTGCACCCATTTCTGTTGATCTGAGGCACACATTCGTACTTTGATGGGGTGTTGCCAGTGTTGGCTTTGCATGGAGCTGGCTACAGGTTGACGACCCTGCTTGATGACCATTCCTGTCTTAGCAAATTGAAAAGGCAAAATGATGATCGCAATGCTCATCGTTAATTGACTGTGTACAAGCACCTACTTTGCAGTCTGGTTGAATGATTCGGGGGCATCACTTCCATCGCAGCCCCTTGTCCCAGGTAGTTCCTCTTGAAGGCAGCGATACTGTGCTGGGGCTTCGTCAGATTGACTCTCTCAGTAGAGCTGAAAACCTCAAACGATCTCTAGGAGTGACTGGAGGTGAGTACCTAGGCATCCTGGCATGTTTTCAATTCTTGGTGGTGTCTGGCTCAGGAGATCTTTAGGGACTGACCATGTTTGCTTGTTAGGAGTACGGCAGCAGTACGCACGCTATAAGGGCCCCTATTTTCATCAATTAACCCCAGAGCATCTGAGGCAGCCTCCAAAGGCGTGGCTAGAATTTCTGTGCGCCTCAAAGAGGGGATCTGATGGGGTTGCTTACAACCTGCCACTGCACATTTCAATGCTGTGCGAGAGAATGGAGGAGAACATGATATTCTACTTGGTGCGCAGCCACCTCCCTGGCGAAGGTTCCACATCGAAACGCCCACATACTGAAACGCCATTGTGTGCTTCTTTTCACGTCCTTTGTTCTGACATCTGCCTTGGCCGTGCAGGGAAACTACGTCACGATACTGGCAGCCTTTGGGCTACACATACTGTAAGCCGCACACCAGACTCTCATGGAATTGTCGTTTGAACACTGTTTGGCTTTTTTGCCATGCGTTCTGCAGTACTGAGGAAGCTTGCGAATGGACGTGGCATGCATTGCAGGCTGCAGCACCCGTGGTGCATCGTCAGCCTTATAGCCTATATTGCAGCGGAGTCCATCAAGGCACCCGCTGCGGATCAGACTGCCAACAGCCAAGCAGACAGTGACACCCAACAACAGGTCCAGCCCTGCCTACATGATCTCTGGAGGGGGATTTATAGCTTTCCGTCGATCATGGCAACATGCTTGCAACCACCTTTTCCAATATGTAGTAATCTCTTGGCTGCCAGCAGCTCTATTTGGGAAGCATGTTGGTCTGGTCCTTTGCTGTTCAGACAAAGTGAAATGCACACATCAAGGCAGTGCAAGCGCCAGAGACCAGAGGAAGGGCTGCCTCGAAACTGAACATCATGCAGCAACAACACAGTGATCCCCCGGCCCAGCGGCAATAGATGACCACATTGCATGCTCATAAGACTATTTCGCCTGGACTTTGACTGGGACATGCTCGATGTATGCAGGCGGCACAGCAGGTCCAGAGAGGGGCGGGGACAGGGATGAACAACCAGGACGTGCGATGGGCTCTCCTGATGTTTGCCTACGTGACATTCTTCTTTGCCGGCTGTGGTGCCACTCTCCTGCGCTGCATACCTCTCAGCGCCACAGTGGTTGTGCTGCATGCAGCACTGCGCCGCGCGCCCTCGGAGCACTCCGGCCGCAACGTTCTGGGCGTTCCCTTCAGGTGCTGTGCTGCCGCGTTATTTGAATTGTTAAAGTGACTTCCTTTGCCCAGTGCATGCGACCAGACTGGACCCCTTGAATGGAGATGGACCTAAGTACTGTTACAGGGCATGAATGAGAGGGATGCAAAGTCTCCTTGGACGAATTTTAATTCATGGGTATCAATAGACGGAGAGTGGGCAGTTTAGAAGGGGCCCATCATCTGGGTTGCGTCATTTGGCCTCTGGCTTTGGATTTGCCGGCTCTTGATAAATAGACACAACACTGATACTCAGTCTCCCTGCTCCATGCCCCTGTTTGTCATGCTCTGGCCGGATCGTCAGACCATCAAACCCAGCAATGCCAGGCACCATTGTTCACAAAAAGGGATGAGTACATTGCTGGTCCACTGGAAACATCTTCTACCCTTTTCAGAAAGCCACACGCCGCCTGTTATGGGGCCTGACCCAATATTTGTTGTGCACGCAGGCGGGTGGTTGGTTGGAGGGACGGGAACGCTGATGAGACCGCAGACCCTCACAGGCTCTTCAAGGAACTGGGCATGGCAGCGGGTGTGACTGCGCGCGATGCAGCGCTGTACTGCTGGCATTCTTTGGAGGACAAGGCCTGTTCTGTGTGGCAGCGGCTTCGCCCCAGAAGATACCTTGCATTCCCCTGATGCCTGTGTTGCTTCAGTTGGGCCTGCACCTTCCAGGCAGCCCTTCATTCCTTCATTGGCGCTCGCTCTGTCTTCATGTCTGCATTTTCTCTCGGCTCAATATAGTCCTAATGACGCTGGTGTACCAGCAAGGCTGGTGTGCACATGATTGAGCAGAGACCCGTAGAAGAATTGATCTAAAGCAGATTCACGGGAAAGGATCTTGCCTTGGGGGGATTGTCATTGAGAATGTGAACGCATGCGCAAGAGGTCTTGAGGAACTGTAATGCCCAAGTCAGATTTGTATCCTCGCAGCACTGTTTGCCTGTTCTTGTATGCCATTGCCCAGCTTGTCAATAGCCAGAAGAATGACGTCATTGACTGCAAAAAAATTCACTTTCAAGTGATCCTGTACTGTTACAATAAGAGGAGACTGGATCGGATTGGATTGGATTATTTTAAAGATGAGCAGTAAATTTCCACACAGCATATTTTCATCATTTGCCCAGTGGGAGCCCGTTAGCCTTTATCATACCTAAATGAAATCCATAATTAAATTTGCTTGTGCTCATTCCAGAGTTGTACACATTTCATGCCAGACGATGACAGTCTATAACAATGGCACACTGCGTGTTGCCTTTGTCCGGCCTATGAAAGCCATATTTGTACAACCCTTAACACAAATGCAACGCCACGCATACATCCCTCCAAGCAGCATTTCACTGCAACCATGATGTATGACTCTTCTGCAGGCCTGGGGAGTCATTACAAAAGCGTGGTATATTTGGCATTTACATTCATGGCCACATCCTGACAACATATGCATTTGCCTGATCAGGCGCTCGCCAGCCTGTCGATTATGGCCTGTACATTTCTGTTGGGGACGAGCTCTGGGCGCATGAACGCCTTAGTCGCATAGGAGACCTTTCTCCGTGACAGCCACTGGGTGATCGCAGCCCTCTCGTATGTGATACCATCCGCTGCAATCATCGGCTCCTGGATCAGATCCTGCACACCCACAGACGATTTGCGTCACACCACAGTGAATCCTTTCAGCATTATATTATGAAACCACCTTATACTGGATCAGGACAATGAGTGCTCAGTCACATGGAAACTTAGGACAGTCAATGCACTCTGCATGGTGTGCAGGAATGGCATGCTTGGGGGACATCTTCACAATGCATGCATGCAGTGTATGTGCAAATGCGTGTACACACAGTCTGCGCAGTGCAACCATTTTCAAGAGGGCATGGGTTTAATGACGCGATTCAAAGCGCCACAGGATTGCTAGGAGATCTGTTGGGTTTCCACAGGCTGTGCCTGCCAGAGGCCAGGTGCGTCTGCAGACAAGCTGCAGGCAAAGTGCACATATCCTACCCTCTGATGGACTTGAAAAAATGGCTGTGCAAAAGTAGCGCACCTTGGTGATGGGGCAGCACAACGGCAGCAGCAGTTCTGCTGCCATGTCAGCGCCGCCCATCGCCGCATGCATCTTCTTCGCCCGGGGGCCGAAAGCGCGGCCGACGGAGGCCGCCTTTCCTGAGGCGATCCCGTCCTCTCTCACCCCTGGCAGGTCCTAAAGAGCAATAATCTCCATTCAGGGACAACACGCCTCAAGGAAAGGTAGTATAAGCTTGACTTTTCAGGATCCAGTAGCAGAGGGAAAAAAGACTATCCGTCAGTAGTAGTCTTTGTACACCCTGCAAGAAGTGGATGCAGGGTTTATGAGCTATATCAACCCATTAAGAGACACACAAAACAATGCTTGCTTACCGCAGCTGTGCTGTTGTGACCTGTCGTGCTGCGCACACTCCCTGTCTGCTTCCTCGCAGCATGCTGCCCTGTGCAAAGCCTGTGCAGCAGCGACAGCCGCTGCTGCTGCCTTGGCTGCATGGTGTTCTCCGGTGGCCGCATGCCCCCCAACTCCTGCAGGCAAGGGCAGCTCAATCACAGCTGCACACTTGAACAAGTCCTTGCTTCGTGTTGCGCAGCTTCAGACACCGAGTGCTGGCAGAGTGTAGACGAGGGCTCCTCATGTGCGAGGGTGAACAAGTACAGCAACTTTTACTCGAGCATTTCTGTTACTAGTCAGTAATGCTAGTGGAATCCTTCATGACAGAAGCACCATCCCAACCAGCCTGGAGACAGGGAGTGAATGTGGGCGTTCGCACCACATGCTGCTGCAACTGCTGCTGCTCGGCTGGCGGGGTCGGGAGGCTTGCGCCGTTGTCCGCTGCCTGCAATGACATCTCTGCTGCGCTGTCAGACTGCTGCTCGGACGGGGCCGCCTCGGAGGGGGGCTGCGAAGAGACGACTGCGCCGAAGAGACTCGACAGCAGCTGTCCGACAGCCGCCGGCACGCGCGCTTCGCCCGGCTCCGCTGAGTCAGCCGCTGAGCTGGCAGCTGAGCTGGTGACTGCGGGGGGCTGAGGCGCGTCCGAGCCGCTGAGTTTGTCCGGCTTGGAGGGAACGCCGTTGAGCTTGTCCAGGGCGGCGTCGACTGAGGTAGGCACAGGGTGAATCAACTCGGAGGGCAGGCTGCCGAATCGCAGCGGCGTGGCCGGCACAGAAATCTCCGCAGAAGCATCTGCAGGAAAATGGAAAGAGACCATTGTCACAGACCCAAGCATCAGAGACTGTGGAGCAGAGCCCCCTTTTTCCCATTCTCAGAGTGACGGGTTGCCCATCCTATTGGCAACAGCGTTTGTGAGCCCTGTGACTCGATGCCTGGTCCTTGATCTTGCATCTTTTGGAAAGTATAAGGCAGCACATAGTGGTCTGGAAGGTGTAAGGAGAGAGTCACCTGCTGGTCCCAGGTCAGATGGTAGGCTGTGCACGGGACCAGGAGTGTATCTGACATCCTGGCTCGGCAGTGCCTTGGCAGGCTCCTGAACAGGGGCCGCGCTCGGCGGCGGCCGCCGCTGCAGCGCCGTTTTGGCGGCCGCCTCGGCCAATGCGCGCGTCGGCCGCGCCGGGGGCGGCGCGCGATTGTGCACGGGGTCTGCAATGCGCGCAGAGGAGGGTTTTGCTGCCGGCGGTGGCACTGGCTGTGAGAGCTGTGGAGGAGGGGCTGTACGGTGCTGAGGGAGGCCTGAGATGCGCTCTGAAGAAGGCTTTGCCGCAGGCGCCTGCAACATAGACATTGCGAGAAAGTCAATTTACCAAGTGATGAACGCAGCCGACTTCTGACATGCTTAAACCTGCTTCAAACTGTATGTAAGACATGGCTGAAATCGCGGACCTCTATTTGCATCCTATGACTCCCTGAATATAGACAGACACTAAATTTTGAGTGGAACTCCGTTTGTACGGCGTGTAATACTCTCAACGGGACAATGTCAAATGCCATCTGCTCAATCCAGAGGGCTGGGCACTGCTGGCCGTCTTGGGTGCGAGCAGCACCTGCAGGGCCGGCGGCTTCTGTGCGGCCGACCATATCGACCCCTGTGGCTGCCCCGCGCTGGTCGTTGTGTGCTGCGCAGGCATCGCCGCTGCCGCAGCCGTTGGCGCCACGGCCGCCACGGGCCGCACAGGCTTCACCAGGCTTTCCAGCTTCTGCTGCGAGAGCGGCGTCTGCTTCGCCGCCGCCTTTGCCTCGGTGGACTTTGCACCTGAGCGCCTCCCGCCGGGCGCCAGGCCGAGCGCCTGCATGATCTGTGCGCTGGCCCGCTCCACCTGAGTTACCCAATAGTATTTCAGTTTCTTTGACAGGAGATATAAACAATAGTAAGCCTGGGCTCTCTGATGCAGACGCAGGCTACAATATACAAAGCTGCAACCAGAGTGGGCTCAAGTCTGCTGCCCTGAAGCACAGAATGAAGACCTTCAAGGTGAGCACAAATGCTTCAAAAAAAGATATGCAACACCAGAGTTGCTAAAAATTGCGAGATGCATCAAGAAATTCATGGTGGGGTCTCACCTTGGCGGGGTCTGCGCTCCCCGACGAAGCGCCAGACCTGGCCTCCTCCGCCAACTGTCCCCGAGAGTCCGCATCTCTCGCCGGCCCCGGCTGCACCGCCGGCCTGGCCGATGACACGCCAATAGTCATCGCAATGCTGGACGATGGCTGCGCCGCAGGAACGCTCCTGCGTGCGGGCACCGGCGGCGGCGGCGGCTGTCGCTGCGCTAGAAGCCGTTCCTCCGGGGTCTGCTGAGCGGCAGCGACGTTCCTCGGAGGCACAATTGGAGCCCTGGACTGCGGCTGCAGCTGCCTGGCAGCTGCTGCGGCAGCTGCCACGCCGGCTGACGACAGCTTCACCTGGAAGCCCTGCAGCTGCCGTGGCTCCGGCTGCCGAGGCGCTGGCGCCTGCTGGGGAGTCAGGACAGCTGCTGATGGGCCCCTCTGAAGGCCCTCAGCTCGAGAGAGCGGGGCAGTGGCCCTGTGCTGAGCCTCCTGCAGTGGGGACGGTGGGGGCTGTGGAGTCTGCTGAGACACCGTCGGGAGCCGTGGAGGCGGCAAATTTGTCGAGCGGTCTCGGCTCTGCGCATCTGCACCTCTGGGCGGCGTGACCAGCGCGCGGCCGCTCTCCTGCGCCTCGACGCCTGCCTGCCCCTGTTTCTGCGCTGCCTCGGCGGTGGCCGGCGAAGGCGGCGGCGGCGGCGGCGGCAGCAATGCTGAGCCGCCGGCCGGCGCATGCGCCAGCCGCGGCGGTGTGACGAGGGCGCTCTGCTGCATCTTGGACACCCATGCCAGCTCCGCCGGCGACAGCGCCCGAGTCGGTGGAGCCCCGGAGACGGCACCGGGCCGCGGCGTCGGCGGCGGCGGCGGCTGTGGCTGTGAGAACGCAGGGCGCTTCGCGGCTGCGGCAGCCAGCAGGGACGACTGGGGGTTCTTGCCGTTCGGCCGCAGCGTTCCCATCGGCAGCACCATTGCCGGATTTTCGTCTTCCTCTGCTACCTGGGAGCTAGCAGGCTCCTGACGAGGCAGAGCAACCCCGCTGCTGGGCTCTGCGCCGGTGCGTGCTGCCGGCACCGGCTGTGCGGAACATACCTCGCCTGCTAGCTGCGGCTGAGCCTGCTGCGATGCAGGAACCACCCTCTGGGGTGCGAGGGGCGTGGCCGGGCGAAGCACAGACTGCTCTGCCCCAGACGAGCTGTCCGAGGAGCTCTTCGGCTGCGGCCGAGGCGGCTTCACCTGCCTGGTCTGCTGCAATGAAGGAGGACCCATCTCCTTCGGGGTCTTACTGGGCTGCGGCCGTGGCATCAGCTGCTGCAGGAAGTCTCCGACACCGCCTTCTGTAGGAGTGCTCAGGTGCTGATTTGCGCCGACCAGGGCCGCGGCGGCGGCCACGCTTGGCCGGCCGACGGCTGCCGGGAATGCTGCCGCAGACGCGTCCGCGGACGCTGGCGGCGTTTCCTCCGCTGACCGCTTGGGCAGCGCGGTCTGCACACTGCTGCCTGGAGTCGCAATACCGATCCGCCGCGGCGCGGCGGTGACCGGGGGCGCATCGGCGCCGCCGCTGCCGGCGCGGGCCGGGCCGTCGGCCGCGACGGCCGGCGCAGTCGCCGGCGCGTTCCGGTCGGCTTCCTCCTCCCAGGCAGCTGAGACCTGGTGATCCGGCTTGGACTGTGCCTGCTGCGCTAGCGACGCATAGCTGGCGCTGCGCTGCGCGACCACTCTGCACTTTGACGCCTGCGCCTTGCTGGCAACCCGCCCGCTCAATCGGCCCAGCCACTTGTCGACCGCAGAGTCCCAGGCTGCGTCAAAGGTGCCTGGCTGCCCACTGGCGCTGGTGATCTCGCCGTTCGCTGCACTATCGGCCGCAGGTTCAGAGGAGGAAGGGCTGCTGCTCTGCTGCTCTGCTAAGTCTTCCTCGGATGAAGTTGAGCTGTCGTTTGCATGAGATGGGGTGGTCTTTGCTGTAATGCCTGCAGAGGAGTCCTCACTGCTGTCTGGCCGCGGTGTGGCCTCCTCAGCAATTTCTGCGGATTTGCCATCGTCTGAAGAGCCGGCATCGCGGGGGGTACTGTGCTCGCTACTGCTGGCGGCCTCCTCTGTGTGCGCGGTGTCAGCCTCCAGCAGATGCTTCCAGTTGCCCGCTGACGCGTACTCGGACTCCCAAGCCGTGTCCTCTGCACACTCAGATATGCAACCTACTTAACGTGTTAGGATTTGATGTTTCGCAACAATGTGGTGATTAAGATACACATGCGCATTTCAACATGCATGCACGACTTTGCAGAAAAAGGTGGGTCATTAGGCCCAAGGCCCCATATGTGATGCCAGCTGCTGAGTACCTTCAGTCTTCCCAGCAAAATCACGACAGGGCGTCTGTGGCGCTGGGAATATTTCTCAAAAAAGTGTGTCTCTTCTAGAGCAGCTGAGCTAGGGAGCGCACCTTCTTCTGGGGGCTCCTCCATTTTCTCTTCCTGCTCCTTCTCTTCCTTCTTCTCAGATCGGCCGCCGTTGCAGAGGGCGTGTGCCTTGGCCCTTTCCTTGGCCTGCTTGGCGCGCTTCTTCTGGGCCTTGGACTGAGCTTTCTTCTTTTCCTCCAACTCTCCCTCCAGCAGCTCGTTCACCAGCTTTGCTCGATGCTCCTCCGTCTGCACATTCCCATGCATTCTCATTTTCGTTTCAATCTCAAGTATCCAGTGCATGTGATTATTAAGCATCTCAAGCATGCTACAATGTTTGTTTCCTAGCCCTATGGGCTTTTACAGCGGTGTCTAAAACCATTTATAAATCGGTCAGTGTGCAAATGCACTGCATGGAGTGGAGTCCGGTAAGCGCCCACCAGGGACTGTGCAGTCTTGAGCAAGCGCTTGTAGATGGTGCCATAGTGCATCAGCTCGGAGTGCTGCTCCCTCAGAGATGCCGCGCCCTCTTCGTAGCACTCCTGGCACTCGCGGTGGCTCTCTTTCACTGCCTTCTGCAGCGCGTGCACCTGCGCCCATGAGTCTTGAAGGACCGGTGGTGCTCGCTCAATGCATGCTCAGTGCCACTGGAGGTAGGTCCACTGCTGATACCCGCTTGCTGCTTGTGTTTCAAGCAGGCTATCACGAGTTTGCACAGATGTTGAAAGGAAAAGAGTACGCAAATAACACGGAAAATGGAAGGGCGGCAAGAGCTGCCTTGACCACAGGCACTGTCATTGGAAACCAACAGAGAGCGTATGCGGCTGCATGCCCTGCTGTCACCTGGCCTAATCTGTGTGTCCATCCTCATAGCAAATCAGGCATACTTCATCTATCATTGTGTGAGGAAACTATTTTGCTTGCAGGTGTCCTTCAACAGACTTGCATGCCTGGGTTGTCACTACCTGTTGTGCTACTCTAGATTCAGGTGAACACAGCCGGCGCAGATGGACTCCACACATCCAAGTCCCTTCCAGACCTATCTTGTCATGCTGAGAGTCATTGCATTGCATGCAGAAGAAAGGCAGGGGAGAGGCACCCACCTCCTTCTCACTAACATTGAGTCGCTTGACAGCGCCGTCCTGATCATAGGCCGCCTGCAGTGCCTTGACTCTATCGCTGACATCATGCCGGTATTCCTCGATGAAGTCAAAGTCTGTATTCTCCTGCTCCATGCACCTGCCGCCCACATGAGCAATATCAGTACTCTTGATCGATTACTGATCAGTACCTTTCTGCACCAGCGTCCTTTAGATGCACCCTAGAATGCAGTATGGGCATTGCGTCGGGCTTGCTTGGGCGAGACGAGAGCCTGCATTCCCGCCATGAGCATGGGATGCACTAAAAGATCCCATGCCTAATGCCCCAGAATGAGCAGCAGCCTGCCAAAGATAGAAAAAGAGACGGTAGTTAATGTGTGCTGAACTGAGGCTGACCTGCCCTTGTGGACCTTGAGCTCTTTGCTGATGTCCGGGAGAATGGCAAATGCATCGTCTGCATCCAAGCAGTCGATACCCACTTTTTGTGCTTCCACTATGGCTTTGGCAATCTCTTTGCTCTGGCATTCCAGGTCGATCATGAGCTGCTTCACATTCCTGCAGCACACATGCTAAAGAGCTGAGTACATGGTACAGGAAATCGTCAGATTGCATGTGCCAGAGTTTCGGTATGATGAGGGGTTTTTTTAGGAAAGCACCTCAGACACTTGCGATAGCTGCCTGCGGCCCTGTTCGTTTTGTCCCCTAAGTCCATAGAAATACTCTTGGAAGCTGCCCAAGACGTCTTTCCTGTTGGAGGATCCGCCATGACCAATGCCCTGGACGTGCACACCTTCTCCACACTGCCTACCCCAAGGCTTACGAGATCACGAAATGATCCCAATACACAAGCTCATAATACACTGTCCAATTGAAGTATCAATGCGCTGGGTTGGAATGACACATGCTGCAAGTTCCAAGCAGCTGATCTGATCCACTTATGTGTGATTCCAGGCTTGCCCCTCAATCGAATTGTACCGAATTGCCTGTTTTACGAATAAAAATCCAGATAGCGACGCGATGCTAGGGTCTACGAGAGCGCGATCATTCTAGATGCACACTTTGGCGGCACATCGCAAACTATCACTTGGCATAATAGTGAGAATTACGACGTAATTGGCCGCAAGTAAGCTTCCCAATCAGGCCTTGTCCTGCCTGGATGCATTTCCTACCAATTTGCCAAGCAAAAAGATGATGTGCGGCCATCGTTCGCCCTGGAAGAGAAATTGTGGTGACATCATCATCAATGGTGCTGACGTTTCCAACGCCACGTCATAAAAAGACTGTGGAAGCCAATACTGTCTGGTCCTGAGACGATGGAAATGAAGGAACAGATCGGAACCTACACTGCAAAAGTGTGGGTCAAACATGCAAGAGGTTTTTCCACATGCATGAACAGGACTTCTGTCTAAATTACTGCACCTGCGGCAAAATCTGTTGGGCAAATATGACCTGCACGTGCACACAGTTTCCCGGGGAGCTGATGCCACTTCAGAGATGGCCGTGGCATTAATGGCTAGACTTATCCCACTCGGTAGTGATGACATGGCTCTGGAAGCCACGGTGTCACAATCGGTGCCCCATATATAATTCATATAAGATTCCACAGGCCAGTACTTGCAACATTCAGACTGCAATGGCATCCATGTCAACAGCAGACGGACGCTCTCAGGCAATGGCAATCCAAGCTCAGCCTTGTGACAAAGACAAAAACAACGTCAAGAAGTATTCTATGCAAGATCGTCTCCAGTCCATCTTCAGCTTGGCCGGACTGGCGGCTTGCTCTCATTCCGCTCTACTGAGCCGCCGACCTTGGTATATGGATCAGTGGTGATAGCGCCTTCATTGGGCAGAGACCATATTCTAAATGCTTGCTCGCCACTCAGCGAGGGCCCCGGCGGGAGCCGAGCCGCCTCCACATCGGCGCTAGACACCCTTGCCTCCGCATTCCCTCCCCTGGGCGACCCCATTTTCAACCCCCGCAGCAGCGACGAGAAGCTCACCCGGCCGCCGCCGCTGTGCATACAGTAACTATATGTGAGCTTGCTGAGAAAACTTGAAGTGATCTATATCTCAACAAGCTGCCAGATGCCTGAATCAACACAGTAAGCTACACGGAGATTAGCCCTCCAACAATCCAGCTGCACATATTTCCCAATGTCAAGGTGTCAGTCAGTCACTTGACGTCGCTTCCTGAACTGATATTGCGACTCCCATGATCATGCTCAGCACACAGCATTATGTGCAAACTCTCTGAAACTCTAAGACTAAGACTTGTAGCAACAGCGGCAAGATTATCCTGCCAGAAACTTTGAGCCATGCTGGGACACACAACGGCAACAGGGACACATCTTGGATGAATGCTGGCATACCTTGACACTCCTTGTGGGGTCCCCCGGTCGGACGAGGCGACGCCGGGTATGGGCGCCTCGGGGTCCCCCCGGGATCCCCCCGCCAGCTGGACGGCGCTGCCGCTGGGTGTGCTGGGGGTACTGCCCAACGCCGTTGCAGACGTTTGAATTTTCGAGATGTCTTTTTGCCCCAGCAGAGGCCCCTTGCGCGGCGTGTCACCCGGGTCCTCCAGATTGCTGCACCTGGACAGCGCAGCAGAAATGTTCAAGCTGGGCGCGATAGGCACCAGGAGAATCATGCTGCAAAGTCTGCAGGTTGACTATCTTGCAGCAAGTTATATATGTCCTGCTGCTGTGATCACCAGGACATATATAATGCAAAGTCTGGAGTTCGACTATGACGCAGCCTCCGCTGCTTTGGTGCATCACCAGGTCTGTGCAAGAGTCAGGGTCTTTCGAGCATCTGGAATTGCTTGGGATGTACAATATTCTGGAAGTGCCCTGCTGCATGCATCAAGCCATAAGATGCACTAGTCTGAGCCCGTCGAAGCTTCCAGCAGCATTTAAAGCCCTCATGTAGGCCGTACAGGGTATGTCACAATGTTGCAATGTCGAGTGGTGCAAGCAGGATGCGCACCTGATCACCCGGTAGCAGTCCTCCGAGGTTGCAGGCGCATACACAGAGCCGCCGCATGCGTACATGGCCAGGCCGGCCGCCACCAGTGCCAGAGCCGCCGCAAATGGCACCGCCGAGCTCTGAGGAAAGCCCCCTGCAAACATCCATATAAGATCTGCACAATGCTGCCAGAAATCCACAATTAGCCTTTCACATTGACACTGCAGGATGAGAATAGTGCACCCAGAAACAACTGGGCACCCTTATTCCAGGCTCATCCAGATTTCGAGATTTCGATGAGCCTGTATACCATCAAGGCTCGTTATGATGCCCTCCATGTCATCAAGGGTGCCTTCCCTTGTTCTCCATCGATGGGAGTCGCATCACCATGTTGCTGTAACTTGAAAGCCCAAATTGGGAAAATTTGTCAGGGACCCACCGAGCAGGACGCTGCGTGCAAGGGCAGCCCACAGATTGGAAGACAGCAGGGACAGGTTCAGGATGGCTGCCCCGCTCCAGTTCAGGACGCTGGGCACCAGGGAGTAGAATGCAAACAGCGCTCCGGTGTAGCCCGCCAGTAGCCCGATCACCTGCAAGTTGCCATCCAATGTCACCTCTCAGCAGGCAGGCTGCATCTCTGCTTGAAGCCAAGAGTGACTGCAAGACAAACTAGGCGCATCAAGTGCCATATGAGGAGAAAGGGCTGCCTCGCGATTTTCGATGCAATGCCTGCAACATACAAGACAAGCTCCGGCATGAGCAGGCTGCTATGCGGTACCAGTGCTGTGTGTTGCTGCTGGCAGCAAGCAATGCATGCCTCGCTCAGCAGTCAGACAGATCCACTCAATGGCATGGACAAGGGAGGAGGTGTTTTAGGCAAAGAGGATACCTCGGGAGTCCAGGTCATCGTGCGCAAATGCTTGCCCTCAAACGCAGCTGCCTGGATGCTGCTCCATAGGAACCCAAATGTACCCATGAGCGCCAGCACCTCAATGACGGTGCTTTTGCCTGCATTGCCACCCCCATGCACAGTCAGCACATTTGTCATTTTTCACAGACAAAATGCTTAAACTCAGTTACCGACCAAACAGCCCTTGTCCTGCTCTTCTGCTTGTTCATGTGTTGGGCACCAGGTTCTGGGTGTTAGTATAGCAGCCGGCTGGAGTGTGCATTGGTCTCTGGGAAGGCTACTTCAGATCATTCGCCATGTGGTCCCAGCAGTGCGGTGAAAAACGAAAAAAAGGTGCGCATGACAAAAAAGTGCCGGCGGGGAGATTCGAACGCACGCAGCAGCTTTTCCTGGGCGACGTTGCACGCCGCGTACGCAAGCGCGCCCAGCAGCACGAGGCAGTCTCCAGCGAGCGGCAGCTGCTGATCCGATTTTGGCGCGCTCACATCTGTGAGCACCAGCAACGCCAGCGAGCCGAGGCACAGTGCCGCGCCAAAGCAGTGCAGCGGCCGGTAGCGCGCGCGAAGGAATGCCCACGACCTGTTTACAAAGTATTAACAGGTCTCAGAGAACAGTTGTGTGCATTGAATTAAGCAACTACAGGCCATGTTTGCCCAGCCGATCTAATGTACGGCAGTCTGCAGAATGGAGGGACAAAATAAAGACATGACAATGGCACAGTGCCCCTGAGGTCACAGAATCGCAAAATCAAATTTGGCTTTTTGCCATTGCATTTTAGGATAGATTTAGGGCGCCCACAGGATGAAGACGCAGGGGACTGTGAAGGAGTTAAGCAGCTGAATGCTGGTCAGGAAGGTGTATCTGAATGCCAACACCTGCACGCACATGCCCACTCGTGAACAGATGCATTCTTTTGCATTCAGCGAGCCTGTAAGTGCTAGTGTGGCACATATGGTGTGTTGACAAACAAGATCAAGACAACGAAGTCCTGGCAGTATGTGTGGCAATGTATGGCTCACCACCAGAAAGTTTCCCTCAACATCGAGCAGTGAAACCGCTGCATAGCTCGTCCATGCGTTGACAGGGCGGACGCGCTTGGCCAGCAAAGCTGTGCCATACACTAGAGACAGTAGGGCGTAGTTCGGCACTGTCTGTGTGGCTGGCAGTGAGACGCCCTGCAACCAGCATGTATCGTCACAGGGGTGTGCATTATGCACAGAGGATATTGCGTGAGACTTCTCCGCTAGATGAAGTATGTGCGTGAACAGCAACTTGACCCAAAATAGCGATGAATCTCAACAGCTGAAGCACCGAGCCTGTCGTGGGGATTGCCTACCTTGGTGACCAGCAGTGAGGATATCGTGCCAGACAAAGCCAGCAGGAAGGAAAGGAGCTGGCCTAGCAAAATGGCCGCGAAAACCCTCTCTTTCTTGGGCTCATGCCCCTGGTCTGGTGAGGCCAGTGCGGCCTTGGGCGTGTCAAAGTACCTGTCGTCCATGCATTCCTGGCTGTCACAGCTCTCAAGAACTTCCCAATGTCCTTGTCCGCGATATTCTCTTGACGCAGACAAAGGTACGGGGATCGGGCGGATGTCCGTTGAGCGCTTCCACAACGCCCGGAAGAAGCACACGTCCTCAATGTGCTACAGCTGTTTGGATAAGCCGCTTCTGCACCCACAATGCCTTCCCGATCGTGACATCGATCGTCGATGATCCGCATCATGCGAACTCGCGAGAAAAGGCGAGGAACTTCGCACGTGCGCTTCCACGTGCCGACATAGATGATTCATCTGCTTGCACAAGCCCGGAAGCATGGAAGGAGGCCTATAATGTGCTCTTTATGCTTGTAAGACTGTAGCATTGACATGTATTGCAACGTGCACAGGGAATATTCAATAAAAACACAAAATTTCGTTTCGGATCATCAATCCTGGATGACTGTGGTGGATCTGCTAGGATATACTTCTGCAATCTAATACAATCTTCGATTTAGACATTCAATATACGGGGGATTTTCACAATGTCTTCCTGGACGAAGGTCAGACCTCTCAAAATCAATACAGATCACTACAGATCACAATGGTACCACGAAAAGCCCTGGCTTGCTATTTCAAATAATGTCCATTGAATCCCAATCTAATCTCGCAGATCCTGGGAAACCTTTCATGGAAATATATGCTGCAGCCTTTCGACAAGAGGCGCCTGCAGCATGAGTTGGACACTCACCGGCTGCTTCTTTTGACCGAGCACTATGCTCGAAGAGAAAAAGGTTCGTCTGCGGTATCCTGAAGAGTGACGTTCTGGCACTTCTCGAGCAGTTAGGGGATACACATCGATATCACTGTAGTCGATTTCTTTCCGCTGGCCGCAGGCATTATAATGGATGCGGCACAGCTTGCCAGCATTGGCGAGGAAGTGCAGGGGTTGACATTTGATGTGCGCTTCACCATTGAAGAAATGTGCAATCACTTGCTGCAGGTCACACGTTGAATAACTGCTAAGTTGTGGACATACAGCCTCAGGTGTCCTCAGATTCAATGATATCGTTTCAACCATGACAGCGCCACGTTTTCTATGCCTGCAGGAGAGGAGAGCAAGGGTAGCCCACCATCTGGGCCGTCAGATTCATCACATAGCAGATCAAGTGCGTGCGGCTGTCTCTGGTTCTGAGGCGCCAGCCCCTGAAGGTCAGACGCCATGCTTGTTGTGTATTTCAGACCTTCATTGTGTCTAGCACACCCTGGCCTTGCAGCAGGCAACTTCCGCATCCAGAATCTTGCAACAGGATCCATTGAGGGCCTGCCTAGACTTCAGAGGGCTCTTGTAAAGCCTGGGATTGCTGCACAGCCCTGTAATTGAGAAGTATTTCCTGAAATTGGCAGGATGGCACTGACCGACCCTCTCACTCAATCCAGCGCTCAGTCCTGTCTAAAAAGATGGGTGTATAACCTCCCTGCGCTTGTCTGTGCAGCGGAGGCAAGTGCAGCGGCTGTGGAAGCGCCTGTGCGGCCCAGAGGCCTGTGGGGACTGACAGGAAGGTCCCGTTCAGTTTCACCCTCAGGACTTGAGCAGGCCAGTTCTGGGGTGATGCCAGTGTCAGCCACGGCAGAGGCAAGCAGCGAAGAAAATCCTAGCGCCAGCGGAAGGGGCGAAGCTCCTCCCGTCACAATGGGAGACGTGACTGCCACATTACAGGTGTTGCTTCGTCAATGCCAAAGCACAATTCTAGCGTGGCACATATCCTGGAGATCATTGTGGCAGCCCACAACTTCCTCATTTGCGTTGCAGCCGTTTTCTTGGAGAATCCGATTGCAACCCTGCACACTGTTCAGCGGATCTGCAGTGTCAATATTCCTGGTGAATGTTCGCCTGCCCTGAAGAGTATTACAATTTTCAAATGACTCGTTTTGCAATGACTCATTTTGTGATGACTTATTTTGTGACCTGGCCAGGAGCGCATGGGTTTCTCGCTGTGTCTGGCGCCGTCGGCTGTGGGACATGCGGATGCCGGAGAGGGGCTTTGGCTCAGGGGCCGCGCCAAAACAGGAGCGGTGGTCGGCCTCTACCCCGGCATAATATACACCCGATCCCATTACAGGTGCCCCTAAGAATTAGTGAATGCCCATTATAGGTGTCCCCGAATTGACAGTTTCATTACACCCTAGTAGTGAAATTCGGGTCTGATTAGTCATTGCTGCCAAGGAGTGAGCAATTTTGTGTTTGAGGCGTTGTAATGTCTCAGATGTTGAGTGTGTGCCGATATTCAAATACCTGGGTTCATATTGCAGTAATGATTTGTCAGCAACAGTTGAGATCAATCATAGAC